>Ga0265297_10000394_pt1 | contig 134292 bp, 176 predicted proteins | sample Munlanlwell13791_FD_192502 | JGI IMG/M metagenome (GOLD analysis project Ga0265297, IMG submission 192502) | Leachate microbial communities from a municipal landfill in Southern Ontario, Canada - Leachate well 137-91 | ecosystem: Engineered > Solid waste > Landfill > Unclassified | place... | reverse complement strand
CCGCTTATACCTGAATAGCCAGAGAGCCCCATACTACCACTTCCAGCATTATAACCGGAATACCCCGAATAACCGGATGTTCCAGATATACCGATGCTTCCGCTTGGCCCCGTAGTCCCCGAATACCCTGAATAACCAGAGTAACCGGATAAGCCTATAGAGCCCGAATATCCAGAATAACCTGAGATACCACTATCTCCAGAATATCCAGACTCACCTAATGTTCTTGGAGGATATTGATCAAAATTACTACTTTGAATTGGCATAAGAAAAACTTTCTTGTAAAGTAGTTACGACAATTTCCGGAGCAACAAAAACTTCCGGGTTAAAAGGTTCATCGTCCCACCAACGAAATTGTTCGGGCTTTAAATAGTGGCGGCCTTTTAATAAATTTATATTAAGAATATGGCCAAAAATACGAGGGTCTGATTTTCCCCACAACACAATTCCAGGTTTACGAGCAACAAGAGCACAAAAATGCGGAAAAAAATTATCAACAGATATCCAAGTATCAGCAGAGTGAATAATAGGAATAAGATCTTTCAAAGGGGAATTAAAAACAGTAGAAGTTACCCCGGTAATTACATCTTCCCCAGCAACTCCTACTTGCGTAATTTTACAGTTGTTTTGCTGCAATTGCGCAACCAACTCGGGCCAAAAGGGATAATTTTTTGCATTTTTTCGCCCGTTTTTAAGAGGTTTACTATATGGACTAATAATAAGAGAGTACATTTGTACCATACTGAACAGTAAGAGAACGTTACTATTCAATATATAGCGCAAATATTAGATAAAGTCTAAAAAACTACGACGGAAGGTATAACTTTCTAAAAGCTTCTACTAAAGGAAGGCTCCAATTTCGAGCATAACCAAACTTATAAATACTGTAATCTTCTATCTTTTTCCCAAGAAACCATTTTGCTTCAGCAATACTAATTAATTCAACATTGTCATCTACAAATACTTCTGGGTAACATGCTGCAATAACAAGTCTATGTGTAGGAAAAGCTGCTTTTATCTCAGGTAAAATTTCTCTAAAAACAATATGATCCCCAAGCCCGCAATCTAACACTATCAACTTTAGCTCTCTAGTTTGTACACCTAGCTTACGTAGGTAATCTTTAAAAATTTCTTCATCGTGTTGCCAAAATTCTCGTTGAGAAAAGGAACGTATTCCCCCCCGAGCTTGACGTAAGTGCCAAGTAACAGCTTTTGGCTGAACAAGCAATGGATAGCCATTACGCAAAATGTTATGAGTAAACATAGTTTCTTCCCTATGTCCGGCAGGAGAAAGATTTGTACAGTAATTAGAGGCAGCTTTTCTATTAAAAAGAAAAGTACTATATAAATGATCTACTGGATAGACACGGGCATCGAAAGGTATAAACCATTGTGTATTTATTCCTAAATAAATGTCGTCAATTTTACTAGAAGCTAGCTTTGTTAAAGAAAGAATAGATTTAGGATCCAAAACCAGTCCTCCAATAGCCCCTATCTTATCGTAATTGTTCCAAGTATCTATAAAAAGTTGTAAGACTGTTGCACCCGCTACATTATCATCATCTAATCGCCATATATAATCAGTAGGAGCAATCTCTAAAGCTTTTTGATGATTCCAAACTTGCCCTTTCTTTGCTCCGTAAATTACCTCCCAGTTTGGAATTGCAATCCGAAGAAGTTGGCAAATTTCTTGATAAGAAGTTTCTTGTAAGAGATTCAAAGGCTGTTCATTATCATCAAATATGATAAGCTTACCCGGAGGAGTGGTTTGCAAAGCTAGAGAAGTTAAACAAAGAGGAAGGGTAGTATCGTATCTACCTTTTGTACTAATAACAGCAGTAACGTCTTTTGATGTTAGCATAATTCAGAGGCAGACTCTACAGGATTCGAACCTGTAACTTACAGCTCCAAGGGCTGTTGCTCTAGCCAGTTGAGCTAAGAGTCTAAATAGCGTAAAATCTAAAAAACAATAGGTTGATTTTCGAGCTTGCTCAGTTTAACTAGCCATTTTGTAAAAGCTAACTGCAAGGCATAAGGATACCTTGTAATATAACCCTTATGCTTTGCAATATGATTTTTGATATGCATTTTGGGTACCCATTTATTACAGAGTGGGCAAGTGTGTGTCATAATATTTTTCCTTTATGTTGAATGTTATTTTGTGGACGTGCGCAGAATCGAACTGCGGTCCGATATTTGATCAAAAAAGAAGCCTACAAGTTTAGTTCATTTACAACTTCATTCGCCGCTATACTATGAACAAATTTGGGCGACATATCCAATCTTTTACAACTATCAGAATTGGTAAACTGATTTCCGCAACCTCCACCACCTGACTATTTGTTATCAGCATTACATCATCAGGAACGCTGCCTGTTTTGGCCTAAGCTTCAACAAGTTCTTCGCCAGCAAGAACTAAAAAACCGTTCTCGTCAACAAAGCTGCTGGATTTTTCAGCATTTTTGGTTTTGACAGTTTTACGGGTTATATCGCCCCGACTTGCCTTCTTAATCTTTCCAACACCGTCGAATCCAAATCACGCCCATTTATCAAAGAACAAATATAATCTCTAGCAGGCTTCGGACCTGCACTTACTTTTTAATTACTCGAAGATCAGGTTGGTTTAATATCCTTTCATCTGAGAGTAGTAATTCTTCTCTTTAAATTTCAGTTCAGTTTTCGGCCGCTTCGAACTCTTCAGAACTTCTCATACGATTCTTTATAGCCTTATTCAGATATTTACCTCCCGCACTTCGCCTACCTTGATCTAAAAGCCAGTCTACAGGAGCATCTGCTGCTCATCACCTACAAATAGAACCTAGCGTCTTCCAGTTCCGCCATAGAGATTACAAAGAACATTTCATATAACAAAATATATAAAGCAATGTCTTAAGTTTCACGAGGCATTTTCTCCCTATACTCCCACCCACTACGATTACTTTTCTGCAACCTTTCCAACGCTTTCTTGCGATCCCTCTCTGTTGCATACCTACTATATCTTCTCCATTCCTTACACCAAGCAAATAAGTGTCCTTTATTTACTTCCTCTGGATTAGCCCTATACTCAATAACAAATGGCCGCTTCTTTTTTTGAAAGCTTTTAACAGTAACAATTTTTTCTCTCTCTATTTTTCTCGGGGGTTGCATTACACTTTCTCAAATAAATAACATCCTCGAATTCGGTGATTTGAGCTTCTTTGAATAGCTATCAACCCCCACCAGTGATAGTCTCTCTTTGCAAATTGAGGTAAAGCTTGATCTAACCAAACAAGGTTGCCGCCTTTTTCTAAAACCTTAGCACATTCCAGTAATGTAGTCTTTCTTTTTACCATTGGAGTACCGTAGCGTAGAGCATCCTCTGTACTATATGGAATATCAGCGTAAATAAGATCGAATTTCTTCTTAGGAAAATAAGAAGATAATTTATGCACGTCTCCGACAACATCTGGTTTAAGTTCTTCTCTAATATCAAATCTAGTATAATTTCCTTTCGGCAAAGAACCAGAACAAAGATGTAGAATCTTTTTTGCATCTGGAAATAAAGTTTGGATTCTCTTCAAATATTGCGGGGGATAAGCTCCATAATAAGTAGTACTATTTCTATAGTCATTACCTAATACCCACACTCCCGAGACCCATCTCTCATCATATTTTAACATAGATGCAGAATATTTTTTAAATTGCTCATTATAAAAATTTGCCCGTTCTTTTACGAGATAATCTAGCATAATTTTTTCTTTCTTTGCTGCCACAATAATAGAGCAGATTGTTTCATTTTTTCTCTAGTTACTATTGTATGGTGCCTACCTGTCATTGCAATTGAATGTTCAGGTCTTTTCTTACCATAAAAAGGGTGATTAACACCAGACATTTGCTTATTCCTTAACGTCATATAAGGCTTCAGTCTTCCTTTTAGCGCTTTTGATATCTTTCTTCTTGTCTTAAGGGGCAAATGCAATCCTTTTCGTGATTTATTAAGCGCAGACAAATAAGGGTTTTTTCTTCCAATATTATGTAACCCAACCTCAGGACGCTTGGTGCCCTTTAAAGCCCGGTTTCTCGCTGAAAGATCTGGACGTTTCTTTCCGTACATAGGATTACGCTTTCCCTTACGTATAATACGTAATTTTGCTCTAATAATATCCCGATTAGAATTCTTCGTTAGAGTATCCCCACCTGTTCCCCCCTCCGTGATATTTGTTAAGTTAGGATAATTTGCAATCCAAAATCTTTCTCTTTCTTGCCAATCTTCTATTTTTACAATCTCAACAACTTTCATAATAGGGAATTGCTTCTGTAATAATAATGCTTTTATCCACCGATAACAGTAACTATCATAACGGAACGCAGAATGTATATGCTGTATATATCTTTTAGTTAAATCTACGGTTTTTCCGACGTATCTTATAGTCTTTGTCCGAGGATCTTCAAGCGTATAAATAAAAACTGTAGTACTACTTCTTAGTAGAGGAGGAAAGTCTGGAAAAGCTTTTGTATATAATTCAGCTCTTTGTTGATGAGATAGCTTTTTCATTACTTTTTCTTATCCTTTCACGCAAACGTTCGTTGTTAAAGAATACCTTTCGCTTGAATGTATAGTGTCCAACAATGCGAGATGGAAGAACACGCTTGCTTGTCCAAAATTGCCAATCCACCTTTTCAAGCCCTTTTTGTGTAAAGACAACTTCAAAAACATGATTTCCCCTACCGTAGCCAACAGCATCTTCTAAACCTATAGCAAAGCACGTGTTTGGATTAAATCCTTTCTCTAGAATACTCGCAGCATTCGTAATATTGGTTGCATGATAGCATATTTGAAGAGGCCCTTTCATCCAAAAATCTCCTTTAAAAGTTTATCTCTTTCTAAAATAGTATTTACTATGTCGTATAAAAGCACCGGAGCATAGTTAGTTGCCTCAACAGAAACATTAATATTACGAGAGGAAGAGGTCCACATAGGTTTTGCTTCATGAACATGCCCGTGAATAAGCCAATCAAAACTTCTCTCCCCATTATGAAAATACGGTTCATGCTGAAGATGAAATTTAATCCCCAACACCTCGATATCATCCTCTAAAACAACTTTCTGCACATTTTTTGGAAAACTTGCCATTGACGGTCTTATACCATGATCGTGGGAGCCTTTTATATAAGACACAATAGTTCCTGTTAATTGCTCACACCACCATTTAGGAGTTTGTTCTTTTCTTACTTGTCTTCCAAAAGACATATCACCAAGAAAATAAACAAGGCTTGTGTCTGTAATTACCTTTTTGTAATTATTTAAAAGAGTCTCATTCATTTCTTCAGTAGTTTTAAAGGGACGATTACAATATTTAATTATATTATTGTGTCCGAAGTGGAAATCCGCTGTAAGAAACACATTTTTTGATTCTTCTAACGTATAGACTGTCATTTTGGTATCACCTGATGTAGTAATTTTTTGTAAGCATCATCATCTAAAGACTTATTATCTAATAAAGTAAACACATAACCAGAGCGAGAAGTCTTACCGTAGGCCCCGAGTATTTTTATAGCTGCTTCTTTGCGGGGTAAAGGACGAACTCCATCAGCAAATTTTTGCATATGATCTAGTATTTTGTTTACTTCTTTATTAGCATCTACTAATTTAGATATACTCCCCCTAGCAATTTCTGCACATTCATAATCATATGTATCAGAAATGTATGCATAGAAAGTATTATAATCCGGTCTCCCACATAAAACATAAGCCTCTAAAAGATTGTTTATACTTAAATCATGCTTAAATGCGTGAATAGCTAAATATTTACTTCCCTTTATTTTCTTAATGTGTTGCCCCCTATTATAGTAAAGGCAGATACCCTCCTTACCATCAAAAGCTTTTACTTTACTCAACAGATCTTCAACACTATCAAAAACATATGTTGGAGGTCTCTCCACGCCAAGTTCTTTAGCAGCTGCGTCAAGAAAGCTTTGGGAAGCCAGACTATAATCATCATGAAAAATTCCCCCTATCAGAAATAATCTCGGAACATCCCCTAAATCAAGAACAATCTTATTCTTAGGACTATACCATTCGTAAATATACGTAAAATTATCATCGTAAACAGAATCTCCTCCTAAATTATAATCAAAAGCTTTTGGATATTTTTCTCTTAACCAATCTATTTCAACAGAGTTTTCAAACACCTTAACTGTAAATGTTCCTCGAGTTCTAATAATGGTCTTACCGTGAAAATAAGATACAATCAAAGCACTTCCATCAATTTTTTCTACAGCCGTAGTTCCGATTAAACTCTCTGGTGGAGGAATAAGATTGTCCTTTTCTCCCCAATTAAAAAACTTTGGAAAAGAAGGACTAACAAGAAAACCATCTTCAGTCCATATAGAGGAACGAAATATAAGATTGTCCTCTGTCCATTTACAAGCAATATTATTTGGAGTTACCAGGACTAAGGTCTCACCATACTGCGCAGATTTCTTTAAAGAGAAATCTTCAGATAAAGTATTTAATCCAAACGAGAGTTGCATAGCTTTTCTTTTTTTATAAGCATTGCTCTATCAGCTTTTCTTATTGCATTCATTATATTACCTTCAACTACTTTAGCCTTACCAACAGTAAAGAAACTATTTGTCTTAAGAAGATTTTGTTTGTTTGACAAAACAATAAATTCATCCCCTCCGTAACGAATAATTTCACCATCAACACACGGTTTAACTTTTTGTACAATCGAGCAGATATAGGTATCCCCCACACTGTGTCCTTGCCTATTAATTTCACGTAGGTTGTTTATATCAAAAAAATAAACATAGCCATACTTTACTTTTTTAATATTAGCAAATAACCAGTTGTAATTTCTTACTCCGGTCTTTGCATCGTAATAGGCTAACCATCTTAGATTTTGAGATCTTTTACTTCTGGAAAACATGTAAGAAATTCTTTCTTAGTAAGATGTGTCCACCAATAGTTACAATTTCGTTCGTTCGTATCAAACATTACAGCTACATAGCCAACCTTTGGGCGACAAGGAATATTATCTGCTTCGCAATAACCAATAGCATACTTTCTTATTTGCTCTTTATTCCACATAATAGACTCAAATCTATGCTTTATGCCCAAAACTGTAAGCAAACTACCGTTACGCCAGGTTAACCAATCAAAGCTTTGCTCGTAGTATCTTTCAATAAAAGTTAACATTCCAGAAAGAAGCTGCTCTTTAAGTTTGTTATAATTTTCATAATAATAACTATAAATTATTGGGTGTTGCTTTAAAACACATCCTTGCCCAATAGTTATAGCTACATTTTTTCTCTCAAGAACTAACTGACAAGAAGTCTTTTTGTTAGCATGTACAATTAGAAACTTGCAAACGCCCGTTCTTGCATCTTCTATTCCTTCTGGGCACGAGCCGGATAGGCAGCATATTCCGCACCGATTACATTCAATCTTCTTTGTGGTATTCTGCATATTTGTTGTTGTAGTCAATGCAGATATCTAGACAGTTGGTCCTACAAATTTCATCTTCGAAACAATTATGCTCTTGAAACCACTTCACTCTCTCCTGTCGCATAGAAGAGGATACTTTTCCAATTGCCGCTCCTTTCTCTCTCATATAAATCACACAAGGAAAATGATAATCTCCTGCAATAATAGAGTCGTCGAGGACAAGACCGCAATGTGTGGTATCTGTTTCTTTTATCCCCCTTACATTCCTACCTATAAGAAAATTCATAACTCTATAACGAAGGATAGGATGTCGTTCAAGCACTTCTTCAGGAACTTTTTCAAGTTCTTTTATAGGGCCATTCCACTGAGCTGCTGATATAATTCTTATATCTGCTACTCCTAAAGAATCTGCATAATTAATAATATCAACTATTTTACTTACTGTTTCCGGAGTGAGAACAACACCTACAGTAACGTAAGTAAGCTCTGACAAAGCTTTTATATTAGCAACCACTTTATCAAAAGCCCCTTTTATATCTCCAGCCATCACATCCCCGTCAGAAGCGCAGCAAGCGTCTAAAGAGATAGAAAAATCATTGCAACCCAACTCTATCAACTCTTTATATAAATCAAGCTTATTAGAGCCATTTGTCGATACTGCAATCCGTTTTATTCCTTTAAATTTTGCATAAGCAATTATATCACTTATTCTTTTATGAAGAGTAGGTTCTCCCCCAGAAAAACGAATATTTTCCAAAGGTTCGAATTCGCACCAATAATCGATGTTCCTTCTTATCTCTTCAAGGTCCAATTCTTTAATATGTCTATCTCCATATATCCAAGGAGATAATTTCCTACAATATGGGCATTTAAAATTACAGTATTCTGTAATAATCATCTCACATCTCTTCATTTGAGATACAGGAGAAGAATTCTTTGCCCTTTCATTAGAAAGAGTGTAGAAACCTATTTGCTTTAGATCTTCTATCATATTCTGTATTTCTCCGGATTTTCTATTACACGATCTATAACATCTGATATAAATCCTCTAATAAAATGCTGATGCAAATGTCCCTTTAACCTCTCAGTTTCAGGATCCAACATAAACTCGGCTAAAATTTTTTCGGAGTACTCAGTTAACATTCCTTCACGAGAGTCTTCATACATATTTGAGTCATTTGGCATATATACCCCCCCTTAAAAAACATGTCCACAATTTCTACACCTTGCTCTAACTATGTATGCAGGAGTTCCGAAGACAGTTTCTCTCCTAAGATCCAAATCCCCGCTACCACAATTAGGGCAGAAATTTTTACATTGTGTAGGAGAGGGAAGTGTAGATGGATCTTGTTTGCAAACAAAAATCCCCGGTTTTTCGTCTTCTTCATACCAAATATGTCCTTTATGATCGTCACTCATGTTAATCCTCATTATATTATTAATAGTGCCTTAGATCTTTTGGAGGTTCTCCTAAAAGAAGTTGAAAATACAATTCAGATTCCAGCATAGATAGAAATAGAGTTTTACACATAACCCATTCAGGGGTCGATCCCTGAGTCCCTCCTTCTACCTTTATTCCTCTTTTTATACCATGCTTTCTCATTATAGAATAAAACTTCTTGAAAAGATAATTCAAATTTACCTTTTTAAAATTTACCTTCTTCATTTCTGTATAAGAAAAAGATTTTATAATATCTTCCGCTACATCATGAATGTATTGAATGTTATTATTTTTTATGCCCTTTGGTTCGTTACCTATAATCTTTCTCATTATCTATCCTTTTATAACTGCTAATGGAGTTAGTTTTGTAATAATTTCCACTAAATCTTCTTGTTCTCTCATCACTAGATCTATATTTTTATATGACCCAGGAGCTTCATCTAGATCATCTGTGTTTCTTACAGCATGTATAACTCCTAACTCATCTAATTTACGTTTTTCTTCTTCTAGATTCAACGTCCTTTGAGCCTCTTTCCTTCCAATACGCCTCCCAGCCCCGTGAGAGCAAGACATAAAACTCTTCGGATTTCCTTTACCTTTTACAATATAACTGCAGGTTCCTTGGGATCCAGGAATTAAACCTACCTCCCCTTCTTTTGCAGAGGTAGCCCCTTTTCTATGAATAAGAACATTTTTACCAAAATGATTTTCCATTCTAGCATAGTTATGAGCAATATTAATCATAGGAAAGAATGCAGCATTAGTCTCAGTACCTATAATCTCGCATATTCTATCCATCATAAGTTTTCTATTAGCAAAGGCAAAGTCTACACAATACTGCATCTCAGATAGATAACAATCTCCTATCTTATCATGAATGGGTAGAAAAGCCAGCTGCCATTCCTTTGGCACTTTACTGAAGTATTTTTCATTAATTTCTACGGCTGCTTTATTATAATAATCGGCTACTTGTTTTCCTAAATTACGACTTCCAGAATGTATCATAACCCAAACGTAAGTTTCATCTTTTTGTATTTCAATAAAATGATTTCCCCCACCAAGAGTCCCAATCTGAGTTAGAGCATTTTCCCGTTCTCTATATACAACAGGAAAATAATCCGGACAAAGATCACCGTCTGGCATAAGATCAAAGTCTTGTTTTTTCTGATGATGAGCAAACCCTACCGGAATCGCTTTACGAATTTCTCCCATTATTTTCTTTAAAGTTTCTTTACTTAGATCTTCCGGTCTTAGAGAAGTCATAACTGAGCACATGCCGCAACCTATATCAACCCCAACCGCATTCGGCACCACAACATTTTCTGTAGCTAATACACCTCCAATAGGCATTCCATAACCCTGATGCGTATCGGGCATAAGACAGATCTGTTTGAAAGCAAAGGGAAGCCTTGCTAAATTTTTAGCTTGTTCGATAGCCCCTTCTTCAGGGTTATCACACCAGCTCTGTATTATTAATGCATTTTCTTCATTTATATACTTCATTCACTCCTCCATTCAATATAACCTCCTAGGGTATCATATATTTAGATTTATCCCAAATTATATTTACTAACAACCAAGTAAAAGGACCCAAAAGAGAAAGAAATAAACAAAGTAAAATACTTTCAATGTTTATATCAGATCTTTCCCAATGAATAAGAAATCCAAATACACCAAATATATACCAAGCTATTCCTATATATAAATATAACATAATATATCTCCTTTTAAAATATTTGTTCTATTCCGTTTACTCGTTGAAATTTTAATTTAAAGACCTTAGGATGATTCAGTAACAAATTCTTATACTGCACAGGTTGAAATGTGTCTGGAAAATACTGCATCAGCTCCTTTCTCATCTCTTTGAACTCTTCTCCAATACAATCCTCAGAAGCTTTATCTATAAGAGTCCAACATTGTTGTGTGCAGAAGCAGTCTTTAAAATACCAATTATGCTCTTTATCAATGTTGATTTGTTTTATATGAAAGAACTTCAGTACCGGATTAATAACCCTTCTGATGATCGCAGCATATGCAAACCAGGGCCATGATAAATAAGCATATTTATCATTTAAAAACTCTTTCTCACAATGGTCTAAAGACTTTATAAGGGAATGCTGCGGTACCCCTAACATCTCATAAATCCATATATCGTAAGTTGGATCATCATTGTAAAATTTATCCCAATATATATGTACAACTCCATTATATTCGGCAGATAATAACATAGATTTCAAATAGAACCACCCTAGAGACCAAGTTGCATTGCATCCATGTGTTGCATAATAACCATCCAAGGCTTTCCCGTTGCAAATATGCTGTATTTTAGACGTCAGATCATGTCCGTTTCCTACAATTAAATACCCTGGTTTTATTTCTGGTAACATATTAAAACTCCTTTTATTATGCCTCTGATATACCTACTTTATCAACGATTATAGTTACTACATACTCTTCATTGAAGGTATCTAATTTCAAACCCTCCAGAAATTTTTCCAGATCGTTTCCTGCACGAGAAGGAAAATCGTATTCTTCATCGTATGATTTTATAACTAACTTACTCATACTTCTGACCTTTTTTCGAAGACCATTCTATGTTTTCACTAGAGCACCAAATAGTAGTTGTATAATAATCAGACTCACTTTTAAACGTAACAGTATAACAATGACCTTCGTGTTGTTGTATATTTTTCATTTGTCTCGTCACTGTAGCAGCGGCAGGGTAATGGAAAATAGTCGTATCAATCCACCCTGTAGAATGTCTTTGTACAGATATTATCCCCCAGTTTGGAGAAAAAGTTACTTTTGTTATATTAGAATATCTATTATCCACATAGATAGAAGGTTTATTATACTGAGCAATACAAATATTTGAAGCTAAAATAACCACTAACAATAAAATATATTTCATTGAGAGTTCCTTAATAATTATTTCGGTATATTTGATTCTGGCATTTCAACGGGAAAACGATAAAAAATATTGTTTTTGATACTCCTAAGTTCTGCTATAAAATCTTGTTCTTGTATTAAATAATCATAATATCCTTTATTAAGAGATCTTATTTCATCCATCAGTTTAGTTACAGTTGGAGCGCTTGCTAATTGAGGATAATGAACAAAGAGTAGGTCAATATTTTGAGGAGTAAGGTTAGTTAACGTAGATTTTTCGTGTTTTAGGTATTTGTCAACTTCGCATTGGAGTTGAGTTAAGACATTTCTTACTTGAGATTGTTGTATTTCGATTTTTTGTTTGATGACAGAAAGCTTTGATGTCGTATCTAAAACTATACAATACTGTTTTCCATTTATAACTGTTAAACTACATAGAAATACAATCAAAACAGCTGTACAAACACCAAAAAAAACCGATAACGCCCCCCTTCTTGTACCTTCTTTAGAGCCATTAAAGAAAATAACTCCTGTAATAGATATTGCAAGCAATATAAAATTTATTGTAAACATTTCTGACCTCCACTATTATGATTATTATAAGTTTGTAATTACACCTTTATCATCACATCTATAAAACAAGCTATCTTTATTTTTTGGAAATAACCAACGATACGGAACATCATATAAATAAGAATTCACAGCCTCTAATTCTTCTTCTTGTATTATCCAGTCACGCTTAAATTCAAATATTTCTAGATCAACAATAGCATACCCCCTTAATGTGATATCAGTTTCTTTATCCGGCTTTTTAGAATACATATTAAAATAATGAGGATAGTAATCCATCACAAGTTCTCTAAAGTTCGCAAACACAGGTTCTCTGCCTTTTAATTCTTTATGTTGAGCCTGCCCTACAGCCCCCCACAACCCATTGTTATTATCCCTATACACAAAAATAATATGATCCATATCTCGAGCTTCCATACACAGAAGAAGGGGTGGATAATTATGGTGCTGAAGAATTGCAGCAGCAAATAAAGCTCCTTCCAAACAATGAGCTTTTTTTGTCCTTACAACTCTTCTAAAAGATTTAACTGTTTCCCCGGCGTCGTACTTAATAAAACGATTTAGATATTCTTGTACTTTTACTGGAGTATTTAGTCGTTCAATTAGCTTCAATTCTTTTTTAGTTACAGTCTTCATAACTATTCTACTCGCTTTTATCCTATACCAAAAAATTTACTTTGCCTTAACTTTTATTCGCCCAAAAACAAGTAATCTCCAAGCAGCTTTTAGTCTATGACGAAAAGAAGATATTGTAATTGTAATAATCCGTTCACTTTCAAACACGTTGTAGCTCCTTTGCTTTTTTGTTTAAAGGAAGAATATTAGAATCGGGTTCATCTAAAGCAAGAAGAATTTTACCTGTTTTAGGTTCTTTTACCGAAACCATCATAATTATACTTAAGCATTTATAAATAACAGCCTTCTCAAAAATGTAAGGAGCAGTTAGTCTTTCTTTAGCCCACGACGCATGTTTTGTATAGTACCCAACCCTCCAGCAATTATCCGGGGAGATATCTCCTAAAAAATCTCTAAAAATATCTAACAGATCCCTTTTCTCTTCCCGCATATGCTTGCAAGCAACTTTAAGGCACCAATGCATAACGTCATCTATTGACATATCCCAGGGATCAATACCGCAGATAGGCCCGCAAATGCGCCTCAAATCTTCTATCACATCGCTTTTTAGGTAATGACCTTTGGCGTAAAGATAAAGGTGGGAATATTCATTTATCATCATACATCTCCTATAGTTTTTTTTCTTACTTTATTACTATAATATACACGTTAAATTTTAAAAATACTAACGATATTAGCCTCTTTTTCTTTCCAAAGCTAGATGTTCTTTTTCTCGCTGCTTTCGCCTCTCCTCTTTTTCCTCCTTTTGGGATCTCCAAGGGAACCTAATTACACTACATCGCGAATGTTCCATAGAAGCTTGACGGTTTATTCCTAAATCGATAGTTTTAGGTAATGTTTTATAAGGTGAAAAATTACCAAAATGTAATCTATCCAATGTATCTTTATCTGGATTTGTTCTTCGAAGCTTTACCTCTTTTTCCGAAGGTTTTGACCAAGCTAACCTTTTCTTTTTACAAAGCAAAGGAGCTCTATTTTTCCCTATTTGCCGCGCCTTCCTTCGAGCACGTAAAATTTCAGAATGTTTCATTTTTTCTCCTATTAATTATGTTTAGCCAAAATTACGGAAATTGCCTTTTCCAAATCTGCTATAAAAGTAGCATGCGCTATTACTTTTAAAGTCAACACTGAATCAGGTAATACAGAGTTATCGCCCCCATACTCGACCATAAATTCTATTTTAGTTATGTTTCTATTCATTTTATGTATCCTCTCTCTTGATTTTTATCTTAGCTAATTCTGCATCAGTACAATCTTTTTCCAAACGATGCTTTTTCCTGAGAGATTTCGGAGCTAATTTACCTTCAGCTGTAATTCTTCTTAACCCGTTTGGATACTGTGAACTAATGTTTTTTCCGCTTGGCATGTTTTCCTCCTTTATATGCGAGTAGCATGTAATTTGCTTGAGTGATTTTCATATTGAATTCTTCTTCTATATAAGCAAGAAACTTGTTTATATATTTACAGGCTGTAGGTTTCGCAGAAAAAGACCTAACCAAGTCTTCGTCTCTCTTTATACGATTAGTATATTCTTCAGTTAATTCTATAGGTAATTGCTGTTGTTCTTGCTTATATTCCTTTGTTAGTTTAAGTTCAGTTATAATGTAACTCAACTTTTCTACTACATCTTCTACGTTACATTTACATGCGGCATCATCCTTTACATCTTCTAAATCCATAACCAATTTTCTTATATTCATATCCTTTCCTATTTCTTACAAACAAATTTCCGATATTCTGTTATTACAATACAATAGGAACACCTCTAAAAAGAGAGATGTCTCTTGAAAAAGGAGTACCTTCCATGTCTTCTTCTATAACATAACCGTCTTTTCCTTGAAAATTCATTATAGCATTTGCTCCAAGACATTTCGCAATGCATTTTAAATAATTTTTATCTGAAGCTTCTACGTACTGTTCATCTTCTGGTAATTGGACAAGCTTTACTTTTTGAAAAGATTGAGTAAATATTTTTATTCCTTTTCCAAAGTGTTTCAAAAATAATTCAAATTCATCATATTGTCTATCTTTTAAATATTTATTCCAGTCATTGCAAATGAATCCATTTTTATATTCTTTATAAAGAACTATTTCAGAAAATTTGTTAAAAGCAATCCTAACAGCTATGGGTGTTTTTCTAGTATCTTTTTTCTGAGTAGGTCGTAAAAATATATCAACTGCATTAGTTCCAGGATTAATATAAATAGCATCCAGTATATAACTGGAAAAATGGCTATATATTTTTTCCTTTATTTTATCAATATTAAATTTATAATATTTCAATATTAAAAATATCAAATTGCTTTTTTCTTCACTTAAATCCATAACATCCTCCTGTTATTTATTTTTTCTAACCTCACTTTTTACATACAAATTTCATACATGTATCGACAATATTTGTCCACCTTAAAGCGGGCTCTTGATGTATATCTTTAAAACCTATTTGCTCTAGCGACCACCGTAATTGTGTTGGAGTATATACAAATAAGTGGGTTTGACCTTTATCCCAAGGATAACCAAAAAGTTGGGGATACAAAGCAATTCTTCCTTGTTCATCAGACTCTACAAACTTTTTACACGTAGCTAATAGATCGGGGGTTTCAATAGTAAGAATTCCACCGGGCTTTAAGACTCTATACCACTCTTTTAAAACCTTTTCCCCATCGTGGAAGTGAAAATGTTCTATTAAGTGGCTAGAATATATCTCATCAACACTATTTTTTGGTAAAGGTAAATCAATCGCATCCCATTGTTGGTCAGCTTTTTCGTAATATTTATCTACACCAATCCACCCTGGAATAACCATATCACCGCAGCCTATGTTAAGCTTCAAGGGAAGGGGGAGCGGAGGGGGCTTTTCGATACAAGTATTTTCGCCGGCCTCTTCTTCTGTTTTTACAACTACTTTAAAAAGGTACTTTTCCCATTTCTTTTTCAAAAGCTCTTGATTCTTTTGAAAATTATCATTCCAATTAGGAATTGTTTGAGCGGTTTTTTCTGCATAGTGATAAATAGGAAAATCCCCGACCATTTGCTCTCTTTCTACGTGTAAACGTCTCGCAACGCTTACTACACAATAACCTGCCTCTTGTATTCTTACACAATGATCAATATCTTCACACCCTCCTAAATTAAATTGCTCATCTAGTAATCCTACCTTATCAAAAACATCCTTGCGAAACATAACACAGTAGTAAGGAACAAAGAGAGCCTTTGTAATAGGATCAATCAAAGAATGTATACCTACGACTCCACATGCTTTTATCTGAGGGTCTTTAAAAGGAGCTGACAATCTTTGTATCCAATTATTTCTTGTCTGTGAAAGCAAGATAATATCATCATTAAGAATAACAATATAATCTCCTTTACAATTTTGTATCCCAATATTTACTGCTTTAGCAAATCCTAAAGGTTCGGGATACCAGAGATAAAAGAAAGGAACGGGTAGGGCATGCAAATAAAGGTGAGTAGCTGTGTTACAACCATTAGCCACTATGATAATTTCTACGCCTTCTGAAAGATCAGTATAGTCGCAGATACTCTGAAGACATTCTTTTAGCGTTCCGGAATGTTGCACCCCTAAACGAGTAGGTATGATAATCGAAATCATTTCTCCTCTACTTCTCCTTTTCTCATTTTCTTATAATCTTCTAAGTGCGTCTTAAAATAATACACAGCCGCTTGGTCATTAGAAGTCATTACCAAAGCTTCTGTAACCAAGGGGCTGTTGTTCTAAAGGACGTGAAGCTAAAAACTCTCCTGGAGTTTGCATTGATCAATCTCTCCAGATAATAGCCGGACAATTTTTATCTTTCCAAGCAATAAATATGTTCCAAAAGAACTTAAAGAAAGATACGATGCCTTTTCCAAAACCGCCGCCAATATTCTTAATAATGGTCCAGAAAGCTAAACTACAGAATCTAATAAAATGCCCTAAAGGCCTTAAAACATAAAACAATGCCCATTGACTAGTAATACATAACCAGCTCGGGGCTTTAATTTTTCCGGGGAGGGAGGAAAGTAATTTTCTAACTCCAATCCAGGTAGCCCAGACAATAGAACATAATATAGCTAAAACAAAAATAGATAAAAGACTAAGTACAATTGCTGCTAAAAGCTTATCGTAATTAATAACATTAGTAAAGAAGTAAGCAATCCAGTACCAAATCCAGCCGAGAAGTAATATAAGCTTCCAACAAACAAAAGCAGCTACAGGTATAAGGATAATCACAGAAATCACTTTTGCAAATGGAATCAAATGATTAGCCGTATTTTTGGCTTTCTGCTCTATTTTCTTAATACGCTCTTCTCTACGCCGGTCTTCTAAAAGTTGCTTTTTCTCATAAGCTTCTTGTTTGTCTTGCAATTGCTTTATGTATAGATCCCAATCAAATTTAACCTTTTCTTTTTTAACCTTATCTTCTAACTTGCTTAGAACATCATAGGAGGCTCTTCTATATAGTTTCCAATATAATTTTCGAATTTTTTCAAACCTTTTCTTTTCACAAACAGGAAGCACATAAATATCGTTGTCGTATAAATTTTCCCTGTATCTTAAAAACTTTAAAGTATCTTCTCCTGATAAAGAAAAAAGGCATTTTTCAAGCGATCCTGTTACGAAATTTTCAAACTTATTACCAACAAAATCCATACCCCAAATTACCAGACGAGTAATGAATTTCATAAGCTTTAAAAATAACCAAAAAGGAAAGATAATAGGAAAAAGAATGCTCGCGAGTATTGTGAGCCAAAAAAATGGACAGTAGTTGTCGTATCTCGGAGCCCAGGGAAAAACAAAATGGTAGAGCTTCCAGCTCAATCCATTACGCTTTAGAGAAACTTCTTTAATAAACATACATAGATCCTTTCTTAAAGAAATAATCACTACATAGTTAATTACACATACATATATAATACACGTAAAAACAAAAAACCCCTTCACGGAAAGTAAAGGGGTTTATATAAGGAGTAGTTATAGAGTAAGTAATATTTAAGCTTACTTACACATATAATATACACGTAGTTTTAAGTAGAAATCTCAATACCGGAAAGATGTATGGCAAGACCTGCTGCAGAAGCGGAACCTCTTACGACATCTCCGGCTGATAATACATGCCCAAAATTAAAATTAGTTACAGTATGAGCATCTATCTCAGAATTGTAAATAAGAGCATTCGCAATAGAAGCGACTGCACTTTGATTGCATAAATGTAAGTCAAATTGCAATGTAGTAGGGGTAGTATTTACTACAGAAATCACAGTCAAAATAGTCGAAACACCAGTAGGAACTGTGTAAATAAGACTACCTGAAGCAGTTGAAAGAAGTTGAGGGTTAATTAGTTTCTTGTTTGTATAAGTAGACATATTACACCAATCCTGTAGCTGGAGAATCTAAAAGAACTAAATCCCCATTAGAATCATCGGGGGATAGAGCAACTAAGTTTTTACTAGAATCATAAAGTTTAAAAGCCCACAAGTAATCACCTGCATAGAGATCAAGAGTATCGGCTTGTTCCATATGTATAGTTGCAGTACCTGCTGTAGCACTTACGACGGAAATACTGCCAGAGGCAGTAGTTTTAAAAATATCGATAACAGATTGAGATATAGTACGTTTTACATACCACTCAATTGTCAAATTACTCAAGGAGCCTGAAGGAAGATTAGTTACATCAAAAGTAACTGTTAAATCTTGCTTTGCTCCTTTTTTTAACTTAAATCGCATTGACATAAATTCCTCACCAAATAAACGGTATTTTTAACAATCTCTTACACTAACCCCTATCTTAGGACTTCCAACACTAACTTTTTGAGATAGGGCTGTAATTCCAGAAGGAATAGTAGAAGAACCAACTCCTTTTATACCTATAGTTACAGGCGTAAAAATAGGAATAGACAATAACCAGGTATATCTTTGAAAAAGTTTAGGGTCAATTAACCCAAACCAAGCAAAAGTTCCGTCGCCAAAAGAGTATGTATCGTTAGAAACTAGTCGCATAGTTTTAAACTCGATAATATGGAGGTTTTTTCCACTAATTCAAGATCAGATTGTAAAAATACTCCGCCCCCAGGACTAGAACAGATAACGTGATAGGCTATTCCCTCCCCCTTTATAGCTTTAAAGTAATAAGCTAAATGCAAATGCTCCCACATCTTGGTGCCTGGAACAACTAACTCAATAATTTTGCCTGTATCCCCAACCTTTGTATAGGAATCTACTAAAGAAGCGCCTATACTCTTCGACAATATTCTTACTTTATCCCCTACCTTAAATTCGTCTTCTTCCCAAGAAAGTTTCAAACTACCGTAGGGTACAATAGGTCTTGTTACCTGAGGCATATTCACTTTCTGATGTAACCCCTTTTCAAAAAACTTTTCTTCATTCTGAAGATCTAACCTATATTTAACAATATCTTGATCTTCTTTTCTAACTGTCGGGGAATGTTTTACTTTTTCATCGAACTGTATATCCATTAAATCCGAATCTTGGTAACTCTCTCCTCCAGGTAACTCTAAAGAAGATTCAGGCATTATATCTGCTTTTTTTACTTTTTTAAAAGGCCCGTCATAATCATGGATAGTAAATCTTGTATTATCATGTTTAGAGATATCATCTTCATATAAAGAATATTTTCCATAACCTGTAATTTCCTTTTCTCCAACATGTTCAATTGTCTCGAAAGTAAAATAAACAGATCTGCCAGATAAAAGGTGGGCTTGCCAAATATCCCCAGGAACGTTTTGTAAAGATAAATCCTTTATAGAAATCTGATTTATTTCCGGCAAAGAAGGTTTCTCTTTCTTCTCCACTAAAGATAAATCTGGCAATAAAAGCTCTTCTTTACCCCTCCTCTCTGTCCAATCTTCCTGTGTCAAGGGCTTACCATTTAACCAGTATTCTTTCGTTCCGTTAGATAAAATACGAGCCGGTCCTTCCTCGTTATGAAGCAATCCATGATTATAATAAGCTTCCTCTTTTGGACCAATTATTGCGGGCTTTCCTTCTCTATGTAATTTACCTTCTGCATCATAATAATATGCCGTAGTTCCACCTTTTTTATCTTTTCTATAAATAACCTTTCCTTGTAATGTTCCCTCTCCTCCAGGAACAGGAAGGTTAACAATAATATCCCCCTTTGCAGAAAAAACTTTCAAAGATAAATTTACAGGCTTTTGCGAAGAAACAGCTTCAGCAAAATTACGTGCTGCCTCTTCAGCTTCTTGCATTGTATTAATTTTTTTATCTAGAGCAGAATCTCCGGTTGGGCTTGGTTCGCTTGGTTTATCTCCTACTCCAAATCCTTGAATTGCTCGGTGGGACCAACCATACCATTTTTGTTCTTTTTCACTAAAACCTAGACCTACACTTCTCTCTTCTATCTCGTGTTCTTTTAAATAATCAGTATGAACAGACCCTAAAACCAAAGAAGCTTTCTTTCCTTGAATAGAAAAAGATGTCTTATCGTGATTGTGATTAGAAAAATCCAAAGTATCTAATTTCATATTAGGTAAAGAAACTGACAACCCGTCGTATTTCTTTCCCTTTCCTTTCTTAACATAAGCAATTGTTAAGTGGGGCTTATACTCTTTATGATCTGTCTTTACTTCAAATTTATCTTGTAATTTTTTATTCATTTCAAATAACTGTGGAGATTTAACCGCAACTTTTACAACATCGTATTCAAGATCGGGTTCAAAAATTGACGTTTTGTTATCAAAAACTAAATCAATGGGATCTGAGTCCTGAACAACTCTCTTTACAGCTTCTATATCTTCTGTTACAAGTCCAAATAAAACAGTGATATGGGGATATACTTCTCTTCCGTAATCTGGATTATCGGGAGAATAAATAACATCATCAGGAATTAGCTTCTGTAAAGCTTTTATTTCTTTCGTAACAGTTACAGGAGCCATCAAACAACTCAATGCAGCGCGAGATAAAACCAAAGAAGCTATGTTCGGTTCTTCCCAGGAAAGTTTTAAATTACCATCCATCGTCTTCACCAACGCCTTCATGCATATCTAAAGAATGGTAAGGATCCCTTTTCTCAGGTTTAAAGTCGTCACACAACATCTTTCCAACAACTCTTGTGTTGTGTACGCCGCAAACTCCTGCCTTGTTTTCTTCGGGAACTTGTCCTGTCATAGAAAGAGGATTTTCTTGAGAAGCGAACAGTTGACAAGCTGCGCAGTTACGGCCTGGATTACCTAAACGATAATTAGAAGCATGTAAACTATCTAGAGAAGTCATCCTATTCTCTTCCGCTTGCCAATCTTCATAGCTACCTACATGTAGACAATCTGGACACATTAAAGGATTACGTAGAGCATGGTATAGATCTTTTGGCTGGTGTTCAAAAATAGCCTCATCTAAATGTTCTTCTGTAGGAACAGGAGGATTACTAGATCCACACCAGGGGCAAGAAGTAGTAGCTGTTTTGATTATGTCAGAAGACGTAAAAACTTTTCGCCAATTGTACATCTTTATGTTCCTTCTTGGTTTAGATACTTCTCGTATTCAACTTCCCATTCTGCTTGATTAATAAGCTCTCGCCAGGTAAGATTATTAGCTGTTTTTTCTAGTTTATTTTCTTTAATTACCTTCCCATCTTTTTCTATAAAGATTCCGCAATGAGTGTTACATTGTTTACCAATTAAAGCTAAATTACCATCTTTACGAATAACCCAAGATTCTATAGGATTATCAGAACAAGAAGATTCTTTTCTCTGTAAATCCTCTCCTACAACGTGTAAATCCGCGAGGGCTTTTTCAAAAGCAGCAGAGGAAGTTAATTTATTTTTAGGATGTAAACTAAAAGCAGATTGAGACCTTACAATAGCATGGGGTAGTGTCTCGTCGGGTCTTAGTAAAAAAGTAGATTTTGTAGCAGGATCTTCAAACATCGGAAATCCGGGGGCAGTAGGATTACGAAGATCTTTTTGAATACCCTTAAATATTACACCATAGTCTTTAGCTAAGGCTTCATAATCTTCTGAAGCGATCTTTTTTTTTAACGTAGATTTCTTTTCCGAGGTTTCTTCCACCTGCTGATTTTGTACTTGCTCTGGACTCATTGGTGGAGGTTGTTGAGTGTTAGGATTCTGAGTTAAAGGCTCATTAGGATGAGATGTTACATCTATCTTTACCGTACCATCAGGACGATTTTGAAAAGAAATATCAGCTTTTTGTTGTAAAAAAGCTCTCCTACGGTGTAATTTTCTCTGTATAATTTCTTTAGCTTTTCTTTCAGCTTCCTTTCCTCTACCTACATATTCCATATCCCCAGTTTCTTCATTATATATTTGGTGTTCTTCTCCGGGACCAGAAGTTATTGAAAAGGGATAAGTATCTTCCTCTTTAGACCCCCTTTTATACTTATTTATCTCGATTGCTTGCAATTGCTTTTTAGCTTTTTCTTTGGTAGTAGGGTGTTTTCTCAGTTTCTTTCCTGTTTCGCTACGCACCGTATATCCGCTATCTTCTTTGGAAATGTAAGCTAACTTTTCTCTCCAAGACTTTTTAGAAGAAAACAAAGCATCATCTTCCTCAAAAGGATATGTAGAATCTGCATCTAAAGGCATATCTTGTTGACAACTAGGGCAAGTATAAAAATCCGCAGCTTCTGGAGGAGTATTAGGAGGTAGAAATTCTTCTTCATTTCCAGCATATCCACAATTAGGACATTTTACAATATGAATATCTTCAGCTACTTTTTGTGAAGAAATAGGGCCTAAAATTTCAGGAGCTTCTCCGAATTCTTGTTCTCTTAATTCATTTGCATCAACAGCCTCAACTTCACCTGTATCATCAAATCTAACCTCTACCATACCAAATTCATCTTCAGGAAGATCTACTACACCTGCTCTTCCGTGATAACTAACAGGTTCGCCTACATAATCGTATTTTGGAGCACTTACATCAGCGTCTATACCTGTATCCCCGCCAAATCCGAAAGATAATACTTTTCTCCAAAAAGATTTCTTACCAGCATATTTCGGTAAAACATGCTCTTCTTTATTATGTTTTAATACATCGTAACGCTTTATTTTTTCTGACATAAGAGGAGAACCGTGTTCAGTTTGACTATCATCTGATTTCTTATCAGATTGCATTAAACGATTACCTTCTTTCCAAGCTCCTAATTCCTTCTTCGCTGGATCTCCCTTTGAGGGAAATTCATCTCCTTTAAATTCTGCACTACCAGGAAATGTTTGGGTATCCCCTTTATAGGGTTTAAAACCTTTGTTCGGCGTTTCGGTAGCTCCTAGGGTTTGCCTCCAACTTTTCTTTTGAGAGGAAGTTGTTTCAAATTGTCCTTCATTATTAAACTTCTTAACTTGTTCTTCAGCAGTTAAATTACTGCCATGGATATATTTGAAGCCACACTTTGGACATTTGTAGCTCCAACTTCCTGGGCCAACATAAGCATCCTCTGAAAGGGAACGGCTGCAATTATCACAAACATGGCCTTTAATAGCTACTTTTTTACTCCCTACGTTTGTAATAGGGGCTCCTAATTGCTGTATATATTCTGTAACTTCGGCTTCATTTCCAGTATATGTAACCGATACGGTTGCTCTATTAAACATAATATCCTGTACCTGAAAACCGGCTAACTGTACTGGGACATGTCTATCTGCAATATCTTTTAAAAGCCAACTTTCAATTTGAGCTCTTAAATTTGCACCTGTGGCTTGAGTTATAGGTACATCTACAGTAGCAGTTACTTTAGATTCTACAGCTTCTCCTTGCAAGGGATAATTAACCGAGGGTTGTTGAGAACGTTTTTTCATAATTTTCCTTTTGTGTCTATAACCAATATTTAATAGGTAGCCTCACTATTTTCTATATCTAACCTTAAACTATCGTTGTCCAAATCGTGAGCTTCTATAGGGGGCTTTTTAATAACAGAAGCCGCCTTTACAAACTTCTTATTAATCCTATCGGCTAACTCTTGAGCCGAGACTCCATCCTCCAAAGGCCAAAGAACCTGTGTAGATAAATCATAATCGAAGCCAAAACTATACCATTTTTCTCGGCAAAATCTAGCTATTTTCATAGGTAACTTTTTTACATCTAAAGCAACATATTCTATAGGATTATCTAGATCATGACTACTTTCGTGAGTTAAAAGTAATTGCCTACGCCAGTTGTGTACTAAAGAGAGGTCAGAATATGTATGAGAAGCCCTCACCAGAACCTTCCTCCTTCTTCCTGTTTCCATCTTCCTGTGCTTGTTTCATATTCTTTTATATCTCGTAAAATCCTATTCCACGTAGAATTTGAATATTCCCCATCTTCTAAATCATTCCCTCTACGCCGTCCTTGCCTTTCTGTCACAATACACCCCATATAACCCTTTTTATCTCTATTACTTGGTAAAGTGCAACCTATAGAGTACTCAAATTCAGGAGAAAGAAAAAACAAACTTAAATGACGCTCTTTAGAAGAAGGAACAGTACTCACCTTTATACTAGATAATTTTAAAAACGAAAGTCTTTTTGTAGAAGGCAACCATCTCTCCCATTCAGGACGCAGTTCAAGTAGCTGCTGAAGGGTTATTTCTGTTTCTTGTTCAGGAAAAGAAAACTCCTCCTGCCAACTTAACACTTTCCTCCAATTCTTTTTTGAAGACTCTTTAGGCACAGGAGCTTCTGTGGGTTTTTCTTTCAAAATATCTTGCCTTAACCCTACAATTACATCTGTAGTTTCTGTTTCGGGAAAGACATGTTGCATAACAAAGTCTCTCTTTTCATCCAAGTGAGAAGCAAGCTCTTCTGTTTGCTTCATAGGATCTACAGGAGTAGGATAATCTACCTCATACATATCCACGATTACCCCCTTTTTCTGCAGTTTTCTCCTCTAGACTACCTTCTTTAGTTTGCTTAATTTGCTCAATCCAATTTTTAACTTGAACTTCCTCCATAGAAGCTAAAGATTGAGCAAGCTTCTGTAAAGACTCTTCATCTAAAGGTACAGGATTATCTCCTACTTGGAATATCCCATTACTTATGTAAGCTACTTTGTGAATCATTTTTGTAATCCTTTACATCAAAATAATAATTACAAATATGTTTTATTCCATATTCGTGACTAACAAGCAAACAGCTTTGAGAGGGGCGGCTTTTATATCTCAAAGTATCAGCGTAATCATCTCCTAAAGAAGGGCTACCGAACTGCATATCCATATGAGTACCGTGCTCTACTTGTCTAAAAAAGTGCTTATCTCCTTGCACAAATACAGTTTGTATAACACCATCTAATATTTTAGGATCTATCCTCTGTAGTTCTTGAGTTATATATAAAATATCCTGCTGAACTTGCTCGTTACGTTTACTACCTACTTCTCTTGAATATTTAGAACCATACCCATTAGGGTCTGCTCCGTGCGTAAGAATAAATAAAACATTCCCAACACGTTTGTGAATTATTTGTTTAGTATGAGCGGAAATCGTTATATTAGGAGTATTAGCATAACGTTCTTGTAATGCCCTTGCCACTACATACCATCCAAATGCTCCTTCGTGATTTCCGGCTACTCCTACTTCTTCTAATTTACCAAATACTCTATATAAACCTTCGATAAAATAGGTTTGTAAACTAAAGACAGCATCATATTGCTGTTTTCTAGTTACATCCATCGTGAGAGGATGTCTTCGCGTTTCTGTAAAGCCATAAAAACCATGAGGCAAATCTCCGAGATTAAATAAATAACATTTATCCCAATTTACATTCAAACGCTTTACATCTCTATAGATTTGCTCGAGATAATCTTCTAAAACCTTTTTACCAATATTAACATCCCAATCTTTCCCTAAGGTAAGATTTTCTTCAATAGCCTTTAGCCCTATTTGCCAATCAGACGCACCGACAATAAAAGAAAATACATCATTGTCTTTAGATCTAGGTTGAGAAAAAGGCTTCAAAGGCTCCCACTCTAACATAGCTAGATTAAATGGAGTTAAATCTCCTTGTAAAAGCTTTCTATATTTATCAGCATCTTCTTTAGTTTGCTTCCATTTCTCTTGTTCGTATTTTTGAAACAATACCCCACGTCTTTGTTCCAAAGCATCTTCAACAAGGTCATCAACGGAGCGGGACATAATTTCTTCGTTAGTAAATGGCTCTTTATCATGTGTCCAACCGTGAATACTTTTATATTCTATGAACCAAGCTCTAGGAAATGCAAATTGTCTACAAATTTCGTTTATTGTAGAAGGATTTCCGTCCCAATTTGAATACGCTTTCTGCATAGCCCGGTGTACATCGCCTGGAACAGTGATCGGTTTTGGAGCAGACTTTAAAAAAGTTACATACGTATCTGTTTGTCCGTTGTATGTATAATTTTCATTAGAAAACCAATGCTGTCCTCTGTTTATAGCCTTTCCTGTTCTAGCTTCCTCTATTTCAGCGTAATACTTTTTTCTTACTCGATCGTAAAGTTTTCTGCCAATATGAAATTGTTTAAGAAAGTTGTCCCTACCAAGATTTGCATTTTGAATTAAAAGCTCCTTCACTTGCTCTTCGGTATAACGAGATTGTTGTAGAGGCATATAATAAATCCTTCTAATTAGTTATGAAATAGAACACAAGTTACTGATCAATCCTCTTTTCTGTAATTCAGCATACAAATCTAAAGCTTCATTATTTGTAAGCACTGAAGATAGTCTTTTTATCCATTCTGAAGAACTTTCATTTTGCTGCCTTGCTAATTTCTCCAACGCAATAGCATCAGGATAAGCAGGTGTGGCAACAACGGATAATTCAAAGAAAGAAACCCCGTGATTAATTTCTATGTTTCTAGCAGCAACTCCTTTATTGCTAGCCCCTTTTAAAATCTCTTGAACATCGTAGCTACTAGCTATTAAATGTTTTAACCACTCAGGACGCAAATAGTCCTTATCTAGTAAATCTCTAACCTGATTTGCGGATACAATCGAAAGTCCTCCCTTACGTGTAGGTTTCAGGTGTTCACAATATTGATAAGAAAATTGAGCTAGATTACCACACACTGAACACCTAGACTCTTTAACGTTAGCCCCCATACTACAAGTCAAGCGTTGCCCTGTATCAATCATGCGCACAATACGCTCTAGCAAAGCTCTTGTCTTTGGCTCAATGGTGGCGCTCTTTACAAGGTTAGTATCTATACGCATTAGTACCTCAATAGATCCATCCTTCTGATTAGGTAAAGATAGAACTTGTTCTCGAAGGCTAGCATATTTTTTTCCAGCTAATTTTTCCCAAGATAATGCTCTTGCCGAAGCAAATTCTGTAGGAAGAGTAATTCCCTCAAAACTAAATCTGTTTAAAAAAGCATCTGGTAAATCTCCTATACTTCCAGCATAACCTAAGCCAGAATTGTGCTCACAATTGTGAACAGCTATATTATTTACCACATAAGAATTTTGTTCTTCCACTTCTATATTGTAAACTTTTCCTTTATAAGGTAAATATTCTTTTAATTTTATAGGAGTAAGTATACCGAAATTTGTTTTCAACACAGCACAATTTTTTGCTTTATGTAAAAAATTTATATTAGGAAAAACTAATTCAGCTTCGTGTGTAGTAAAAGAATACACATAAATAGGATTTCCATAAGAGTTTTTTACCCAACTATTATTTGGAGTATGTTGCTTATATTCCGCTATATTACACCAAATACCAAGAGATAAGCACATTTCTTGTATCTGTAAAGCTAATACTTTAGATGCTGTCGAGCCCCTTATACCTAAATCTTCTTTTATACAAGCATCCCCTTCAAAATATGCTTTTAAAAAGGCTAATTGCCAATCTTTTGGCATTTTCATTATATCTTCTGATAAACTTTTATATTTAGCAAGCTTTCCACAATGTATAGAAGCTATATTTGCATATTCAGAAGAAAACATATTTACAATAACACAACTATCAGTACCAAATTTCTTAGAAGCTGCTGCAATATGTTGCGTTGTTTCTATATTCCTCTCTTTTGCAAACCTACATATAAAATCAATATAAGAAGTTTCTTTTCTATGAAAAGAAAATTGTAAACATTGATTTAAAGTATCCCCCCAAACTCCTTTATTACCAGCTACAGAACCTTCTGCTAAATAAAATCCTAAAAATCTAGCTGCATCTAAAGAAGCGATTTCTACATTAACTTTTCTTTCTATTTCAGGATAAGGTAATACAACAAGATCCCTTTCACTTACATTCTCAGCATTTATCCATTCCGGATCCCCAATTTCACTAGATACAGAACTTTGTTGCTCCTCTTGAGATACTAACCTATTCTTTTTACTATTATTTCTTAAATTAGCAACTACTTTTACAGCATCTGCTTTTATTTTTTGCTTAACCACCCACAAAGGATGTTCTGCAGTATAATAAGATTTATATACACCCTCAGCTTTTATTTTTACAATTTTATCATCAATATCATGTTCAAATATTTTAGAAACTTTACTCCATCCTCCATCGTGTGTCCGAACTTCATCTCCAATTTCCATGATATCTATAGGTTTATAACAAAAATCTTTTAATAGTATAAGAGCTCCTTCAGGTAAACAATGAGCTCTTTTATTGATAAAAGATTTATAGCCATAGCCTGGGGTTTCATTTTCAAATTCCCCGTAAGGAAAAGAATCGTGATTTCCATTCTGCCCGGCTACCTCAGAGCAACCTATTGCACGAAAACGTAAGTACCTAAATTCTTTCGAATTAATAGGAATAACCCTTCGTTCTTTTGTTGCAGTTGTTTGCAGTGCAAGAGGAATGGGAGTAACTACTTGATTACACACCTTAACTAACATTATGTCTTTTCTCCTTACCTGTTAACTACTCTAAAAAGTGCTTTACTTTCATATTCTTTAGCTTTTTGCAAAGCCTTGTTCTCTGCACCAATAGTCATGTCATCTTTAAAAACAAATGCAGTTACATCTTTTTCCATGTCTTTTAAAGAACTTTGAACACCTGCAGGAGGTACTTGAGCATTAGCTGCTTCTGGAGGACCTCCAACTCCCATAGGAGCGTTTGGTTCTCCTCCTTCCATTCCAGGACCTGCCATTTCACCTCCCCCTGTTGGACCTACATTAATATCTCCTATTCCCCCCATGTCTGCAGGGCTTTGAGTGCCTTTTTGAAGAGCAAAAGGTAATAACCCTTTCTTAGATAATTCTTTATAGCGAGCTTGTGTTCTTTCCAAATCCTTTATATAAGCTTTTTCTTGCGTATCTCTATCTAAACGCCCAAGCCTGGCAAGAGTAGCATCATCAACAAGCCAAGGTCTTTCTTTTTGTAACCACTTAATATAGTTCTTTAAATTCTCATCTGTAGCAGCATTCATACCCCCCCAGTCAAGTTTCGGATAAATATACTCTCTTACTTGATGAGCTTTTTGACTTTCAATTTCGGCTAACTTAGCTGCCTGATACTGCTTGTATTCTTTGTTATCTTGAAAATCTCTTAAAGTAGAAGATTGTTTTAAAGTCTCTATCTCTCGTCTATCTTCTTGACCATATCTTGTTGATGACACTCCAGTATAACTAGAAATAGGCTGTTTAATTCTATAAAATCCACATAAATCTGCCACTGGCTTGCAAACACCCTGATGATAAAAAGTTTCAAGTTGGAGTTGAAGGTTTAGATACCTCTGACGCTGAACTTCTAAATTAATATAAGCTTGGGAATAACTTCCCCCGGCTCCGGTCATTAATTGTTCATGCATATTAAGGCCAATAAACTTTAATCTATAAATACGATCTAACTCAGGCCCAACGGGTAACATACGGCCATTGGAACCGTAGAACTCAATATTTATACCGTAGTGGTAAAACAAGGAATTTCCCTGAATACACACCTTCCCATTTCGGCGGGTTACTATAATTCCCGTAGGAACAGTTACGCACCAAATCTTACCTTTATAAGGGACTTTATTAATATATCTAGGTTCAAAAACTTTTCCTCCCTTTACATGACCTTCTCCCCCTACTTTAGCAACTACTCCTTGTTTTCTTGCTTGAGTAGTAATAGTACCCGCATTTACTCTAAAAGCTGTAACTAATGGACGAAGAACCCCGCCTGTTTGCTTTACTAATTGAGAAATATTAACTTTATCCCAAGCAATACGTTTTGAACTTGAGTAAGGAATAACTCCTACTACTAATTTTGGAAATTCTTTAACTACTTTAAGTCTGTGAGGTATTTTAGGATAAGACATGACCTTACACTTAGTCACATTCAAATAAAACATTTTATAAGGAGTATTTTTCTTTTGATACTTTCCTTTTACCATCTTTTTATAATTCAAATTTAAAAATCTTTTTCTACTAGCATAACCTAATTTTAAAGCTATTATTTGAAAAGCATCAATTAACGCTTCTGATTGAGAAGCTAATACAATAAAGTTTTCTTTATTTTTTAACTTCCATTGAGTTCCATCTCCTAAACGGTAAGCTTCAAATAATCGTTCGAGATATTCTTTTGGAGCATTTAACATCCATTGAGGGAGAAACTTTGTTTTAGATCCTTTACCAAAAGTATTACAAATAAACTCTCCTATATCTTTCCCACAAATTTGAAAACTACTACCATAATATCCGACATATCCAAAACACTTTTCTAGTAAAATGCGAATTTGTTCCTTTGTATCTTCTTTACATTGCGTAATGTGTACTGTATAGTTGTGTTTAGTTTCTAATGATCCTTCCGATATATACCATCCGGCAAATTCGAAGAAATCTCCCATATCTAAAGTATATTTTCCAACATTTATAGTTTTAGGAAATTCTTCATCATACTCAAAATTACTTACTACAGTTCTAAATTGGTCTTCACACTTAACATCTTCAGCTAAAACAACCTGCCACTTTCCATCTCTTAATACCCACATTCTATGATTGGGAGTAACTTTCATATCCATACCACGGGTTTTAAAATGATACATAACATTATCATAATCTTGAATATTAATATAAGAAGCTTTATGATACTCTAAACCATTCGTCTTGGGGTTGAAGCAAGCTATTTCCGATTGCTTACTTAATTCCGTATATTTCTTCCAGCCGTCTTTTGTTAAGCATTCCGTTTCCTCATCATAGCAGAAATTAGGGTCAAGATCGTAAGCAGAAAAAGCCTCTCTAACAGAGTCGATTTCTTCGTTAGAAGGTAACCAACCTGTTGAAGCGTCTCCAACTTTAACAACAGTGATAGGAACAGCATGTCTGGTAGCAAGAGCAAAATTAGCTTGATTAAACCTATCCTCGAGCATTAAAGTTTTTAAAATACGCTTAATAATTGACCTACCTCTTAATTCGTAAGGTCTCTTTGCATGGGTAATATGAAATGTATTATTTGACGCTAAAGGAATTTCTTGGTTAAATAAGACATTCTTTATGATTTCAGGAGGTAACTGCTTAAATATAAAAGAAGGACTTTGTGTTTGTACAATCTTTTTTAATGCTTCATCAGGAATTAATTTTATTAGAGGCTTTTGATTTATCCATGTAGATTCTACTTTAACATAATCAGGATTAAGGATAGCAAATTGATCCCACATATAATCATGTTCATTAAAAGCTCCAAAAGGGTAGCAATTTCCAATCTCTGATCGTTCAGAAGCAATATCCGTTAATAACCTATATCCACTTATTCTATCCCACATTTCTTCATAATGCTGTTGCACTCCAGGATCTTCGCATTGCCCGAGTTTTAAATCAGCTAAAGGAAGTTCGGTTTGCAATTTAATAGCAGAACCTACAATAGGATCTGTTTCTGCAAAGAATCTATAAAGACCGTTTAAAGTTCTTTCATCTGTAGGAATAGATAAGGTAGAAGATGTATATCTAGGATCATTAAACAAAGGAGCATTACGTGTAACATCCGTAAAGGTAGCTTGCTTTGCTAATGTATCTTGAACTTTGTTTATACCCCGTACGCCACGTTTTGCTTCATAGTTAGGAATGTCAATAAATCCAGCGCCCGCTAAACCAGAATTACCCTCTCTTGCGCGCTTAAAATCGTCTTCGGAGGAGGATTTCACTAATGCAAATTTACCGCCTATAAGTAACCTACCCATATTTACCTTTCAAAACAAGGAGAATTCATACTACAAATGTGTAAATAGCCATTTAACAATAAATAACAATGTATATATGTAATTTCTTAATATAGAGATTGAAAGATAGATTGGTATTATTACATTACACGCTCAATTTCCCAAGGTTCTACACCTAACTGAATACGGAAGCTTTTCCAACTAAATTGAGCTCCAGGTAATTCGTTTATTTTACCTACAGTACCCGCGGGAATAATATCCCTACTATTTTGATCAAGAGGCCAATCCTCTAATAGCTTTACCTTATCCCCAGGTTTAAATTCTTCTTCTTCCCAAGCTAATTTCAAATCTGCAGTAATAGCCATATCCGCATAACCTGGGTTTTCGTTAATGTCTTGATACACTTTTGGAGAAGGAAAATACGTTATATCTGTCTCTCCTTTTAACGTATCCTTTGGTAGAACTAAAGATAAACTATCTTCTTGACGAAACTGCAAAGCTCTATTATCATATTCGTTCTTCTTTTGATTAAAATCATCTCCGTCAGTGTACGTTTCAGGAGTAGATAATTTTAGAGAAGCTTCTACAGGAGGGGAACCTAATCCCATAGCTAAATAAATAATTTCTTCTGTACCTACAGGAATTGCAATGATATCATACACTATTCCAACATGAAATAGTTCGCGTTCTGCAGAGAAAAATTGGGATGCCTCTGGAACCCCGGAAAAATCTTTTACACTAGCTGTTAGAGGATCAAAATATTTTTTTGCATCTGTTTCTCCAATTTCAATAGTTTCTATATACCGTTGAGTAGCTTGTTCATTTTCTTCTGCTATAGTTTTATCCAATAACTCTAACACCTTTTGGGGAGAAATAAAATCCTCTTCCCACGATAATTTTAAACTACTAAAAGCAAGCTGGAGATTTTCTCTATCCCTAAAGTCTACTATTTCTTTTTCAGAACGTTGCTTGTCTTTTAAATTCAAATCAGTATCAAATATTTGAGTAAGATCTTTATTATCTAAAGCAGGAGCATCAGGTTCGTTTACAAACCACTGACCTCTAGTAGAATCGTAATCCATTAAAGGTTTCTCTGAAGCTGTTGTAGAATCTTTTACCAGTTTTAAAGGAAAATCTTTTTCATCAATATGAGAGTTTTCTCCTTCAGGATTTATAGTACTACTAAAATTTAGATTTTTTGCAAAGGCTCCTCCATTAATATAAAAACTACGATCAAGAGAAGAACGCTGTAAACGATCTATGATATGAAAATAAGGATAAGGACATTTTCTACCTTGAACTAACCATATTTGCCCAGGCTCTGCTTGCGTAATTAACTCTTCTACACTGCTAACAATAATATCTTCTTCCCAAAACATTATACCATTCCTGCTTTCTTCAGTTCTTTCAGACCTTTAGGTAATAGTACGTAATAGTATTTAGTTTCTGCAGATTTTCCTATCCAACCAAAATGAACAAGATCATTTATCCTAGAACTAACACCTTGATAATACTTAACACTTACCCCCCTATTCAGAATCTCAGGTGATTGACCGTAATAATTTTCTCTCAACCTATCAGGATCTTTGCCTTTTCTCTCAGATACATATTTCTCCCATAACTGAATAATTCTTTGAGGTCCATTATCATAAAGATTTTTCAAAATCCATAAATATGTTCCTGAAATTCTAGGTGATGACGGAGTCTTAACAGAATAGGGATAGACATCGTCTCTTGGAGGAGGAAGTGTTTGTTCTTCCCAAGCTACTTTCAAACTAGCTTTACTAGCTTCACTAGTATTACTAGATTTTGATATATTAATATATTCCCATATATCTGATTGAGCTCTAGATAATAAACTATCGAAATCTATATCTATATTAGCCTCTTTAGCTGCTTTTTTAGCATACTTAATTGCATTAGCAGCAGCATCAGCAGCCCAAGCAGCAGCCCAAGTAGCAGCCCTAGCAGCGGCATAAGCAGCAGCATGAGAAGCAAAACCAGCATCATCAGCAGCATCATCAGCAGCCCAAGCAGCAGCCTTGGCTTTAGCTTTATTCTCTTCAGTAGGATATTTTAATACTGTCTTCGCTGCTTCTATAGCTAATCTAGGTCTATTGTCATTAGGATATTTATTTTCATATATAGGTAATACAGCTTCTGCACAATAAATAGCATGAAGTATATTTATTTTTAATTCTTCTTCTTTTGTTAGTTCTTCCCAAGATAGCTTCAACGAAGAAGATGCTGATAATTCTTGTAACTTTTGCTTTATTTCATTTACCTTTGCATTATCTCCAGATTCTTGAGCGGTAGAAAGCTCATCCAAATACTTATCAATTGTTTTCCGTCTTTCGGTTGGGGATAAAAACTTAACATTCTTTTCCTGCCCGGGAAATTGCGTTTTTACTTCTTCTTCTGGTAATAATCCTTCCCCCTCTCCTTCTAGGATTTTCTCTCCCTCTCCAGTATCAGAAGGATGAATAATTTGCTGAGTTCTCTCTTCCATTGTTTGAGGAGGAATAAAATCTCTACTTAAAACATCTCCTAAGCCTTGTTCTTTAACCAATTGACGAACGGCTGGTATAAATTTAGATACAAACCAAGGGGCTCCCTTAATATCAGAAGGAACTTGATCTTGTAACCAAAAATTAAACCAATCTCGAGCAAGCTCTTGATCGCTTACAGTCATATCCGGTTGTACATTGTGTCTTTGATTGTGAACATAATAAAGAACATCATTCAAAGCTTTTTGCAACCAATGTAGCCAATCAATATAAGGAGGCTCCCAGATTCTAGCCCCGAATTCATCTTCGAATACTTTCTTAACATCCCCGATAAATTCAGAATCATTTTTTAATTCTTCAGGAACGCCATACTCATCAAAAAATGTTCTAAAAGCAAATTGGGCTAACATATCCATAGTTACGTATTTTGATATCACCTGAAACTTAGGTAAATTCTCATCTATAATAAATTTCATATGATGAATAATATTATCTTTATAGTCATCTATAGCTTTAGCAAAAGTTCTTAAATTTGCCTCTTTATCGAGTTTCCTCCAATCTTCAGCTACTAAAGTTAGAGGGTACTCCTTTTCAAGAGGTAAATAAACAATTAACTCCCCTGGATTGTTTGTTAGAAGTTCTGTATACACCCCCCTTACAGTGTAATTAGAAGGAGAATCAGAAGTCTCAAATAACGAAGGTTTTTCTCCTAAATAAAGATAGAATTTTGGTGTAGTATTACTTAATTCCCACACTTGATAAGGAGCTAACAGTTGGATCAACTCTTCAGTATTATTTGCTATTTCAGGTTCTTCCCAAGCTACTTTCAAACTAGCTTTTTGCTTTATTCCAGAAATATCAATAACATATGCCATATTGGTAGTACGTTTGTAGCTACTACCTGGATCAAGAAGAATGTTATCTCCAATGCTTTTTAGTCTTCCGCCATAAGCTTTTGCAGGTCTATCGTATGCATAATCCCAACTATCTTCTTTTAACTTAGACGCATCAGTCTTTGCAATAACTTCCTTACCTTCAGGCATCCATATTTCATCTACACCTGCTTTTTGGGCTTGAGTAATTATAGCTCCTAATAATACTTCTGGCCAATGTCTAAAATAGTTTCGAAAAGCCCGAGCTTTTTCCTTACTTTTTATTTCATCATTGCCTTTTTGATAAGCATCGCTTTGCATTTCACTAATAAACCAAACATTCTTAACAGTAGGAGATTCTGTTCCTCTATATCCTATAGAAGTATAATGATAGGGCATAATACGACTAAAAGCTAATGCACCTCTTAAATGTGTTCCTGCTTCTTCAATAGCAATCATAGTAGAATTTGCTAATTCAGGAGACATTTGAGCAAGATTTGGACGAATGAGAATACCAAATTGCTTTCCTCTTCCTGCAACTCCATGAGCAGTCCCTGTATCACTTAAATTATTCATACTAACGGAATAAGGAAAAGCTTTTATCCATTTCTTAGGAGTAACAGATTTAGGTACATGATATTGATTTAAAGAAGATGCAAGACCATATAAAATAGCCCGTGCTTCTGCTTGAGAAAGCATAGGCCCGTAAGCAGAAATAAGGTTACGTAATTCCCCCTGAGTTTCTGACATAAGAGAAAGAACATCCTCAACGGGAAACTCCTCCGCATCTTTGTATTTATTTATAAACTGTTCTATAGACTGGTTTTGTAGTTGTTTTTTCTGTTCCTCAGGAGAAATTACAGGTTCTTTTGGAGCACTTAAATTCCTCGCTCTACCAAATAGTTTATTTATTTCTGCTTTTACCAAACCCGCGGCAGCTAATTCACCTGACTTGTTCTTTAACACTAACCAATTCATAGAGTCAGGAGGTAAAAAGTCAGGTAAGGCTTCAGGGTCTTGTATCCAAGTTCGTAATTGCTGAACTTGAGCTTCGGTCAATGAAGAAGCAGTTAAAGATAGAGAAGAAAGAGAGGGGGTTGGTAGCTCCTGCCCAAAAACAATGTCTTTCTGCTCTGGAGAGAGTAGCTCAATTTTTCTAATATTTTGAGATTTTCTCACCTGCCCCTGTGCGTTTAATAAAATATAATTACCAGTTCCGGGAGTGCTATAAGATGCTACATAATAATATTTTCCGGAGGCAGGATGTTCACTATCCACTAATTTTGCAACTAATTCTCCGGGTTGATACTTCCGCGGTTTCTTCATTGCTTTACCATTAGAAGGAACATAAGACAACCACTCTCCCGAATCGTACATTTCTTTAGCAAGCTCCACAGGATCGGGTTCTTCCCAAGACAGTTTTAAACTGCTAAGAACATTTCTGTGCTGAAGAACTCCATGTAAGGCCTTCATTATAGCTTTCGCATCATCAATTTCTTCTTCCTCTAATGGAAGAGAATGCACTGAATGGCTTTTTAAATTTAACGCCGCATCTAAACCTTCCTCACTATGAGCAATTTCATGAAAATTCAAATTAATAGGTATACCTGTATTAGATTCATCGGGAAATCCTTTCGGGATAGCCGCTCCTTGAAAATCGGCTTGACCAATAATATTATCTTCAAAAGCAGCAACGTTTACTAAAGAAGCGTCTATAAATTTAGCTTTGTAGAAATTATTATTTTTTATTCTAGCTCCATCAAATTTAGCATTAGAAAAATTAGCATCAGTAAAATCACTATTGGCAATCATAAGATCAGATAAATCTGCTAACGTAAAGTTAGCTTCTTTTAAGTCCCGACCAGAAAGAATTCCAGGATATTTTTTTACCAAACCACTACTACGAAAATTATTTATTACATCGGCCGCTCTTTTGAGATTAGCTTGTAACTGCATTCCAAAAATACGAAGTATATCTTCATCCCCCATTCCCTCTACTAAAATATTATGTTCTTTTGCATAGGATGAATTACTAATTGCATTGTATAAGTAATCTTGAAAAACCACTTTATCTATTCTTTTGTTTTTTATAACCTCTTTTACGCTACCATTTGCAATTGTTTGCTTAATTTCGGCTTCTGTTAAAATATGACCAGGCCTTCCTAAACCTGCCTCATTTAAAACATTTGCAATAATTTGATCACCTTGAGTTTGCATCAATTGATTAAAGAAATCAGCTGTAGCCTTATTTGTTGCAACAGAAGGTACTTTGCCTTTTAAAGAAGAATGATATTTATTAATTTCTCCTAATTCTTCTACAAGAGCCTGTTCAACACTATTTAATATTTCTGGATATTTGTAGCGTGGAATAGTTGCTTTTCGAGGATCGAACTTAACATACTCTCGAGACAAGATCTTTTGAATATCTTCCGTTATGCCTTTTCTATATACGGGATTCTTAAAAAGGAAATCGAAGGTTGCTTTATATTCAGGATGAATTTTTAAAAAATGAGATAGCACAGGAGCTAAATAATTATCAAAGAAATTTTTTGAAGGAAGCTTAACTCCAGTAATTTCTTCTGTAGGAGTATACGTTTTAGCTTTATTGGTAACCGTAGCTTGAGTAGGAGCCCAAAGACCTTCGACATTATACACATATCCCTGTCTATACAATGATGCTAACGCATTTGCAACTAACTTTGGATCAAGCCCTACAAAATCTTGTACACTTAAAGGACGTCTTTCCGTTTTTAATTTATTCCATACATCTTGTATAACAGGATTAATTTGTAACGAAGGAGAATTATTTACAGGCATGTTTAATCACCCATTGTTTAAACTCATACTCAATAGCATAGGCTTGTTCTTCCCCCCTATCTGCTCTGTAAACAAACCTATTTGTTTTATAAGAAGCAGTTACTTTGGGTGGAGAAACAAGTGCTGGCTCTGAGTCTTGAAAAAAATCTTGTAAAGCATGCACTATTTCGTGAACAACTCCAGCCCAATTTTTCTTCAAAGTTTCTTTTGGAAGATAATAACCTATAGTTTTTGTCTCTGGATAATATTCTGCCCCAATATTATTACGATAATCCTCCGGACGTAGAGTAAACTCTAAAGATAAAGAATTCAAATGCTCTCTTGCTTTGGGATGTCTATCTAATAAATCCTTAAACTTCTCATCAATAAAATCTTTTACTTCTTGAGCAAAATCTTTGTAGATAATTATATTACCTACAGACTGTAAATAAGCTTGTCTACGCTTAAGAAGTAGATCTTCAAAAGAGAATAAATGTAGAGAAGAAGCTTTAAATAAAGAACTTCCTTCTACATAATGTTCTATTTCCCAATCTAGTTGGTCTAAACTAGCAAACAAAGGTTCAGTATTATCGTAACGATTAGAAACGGAAGTATCTTCGTGTTCTCCGTTAGATGTGTACCAATCCTGATGAATATCAAACCTTTTAGGATTGGTCCTACGAAGTTTTAGATCGGGAACAATCACAAGTCCTATCTGTTCTTCTGGAGAAATCTCAGGCTCAGGAACACTAGTTACGTATGTGTCGGACGCTTGCTTCACATACAATATATGTGAATAAACACAAAAGAATTCACGAAATTACTGTTGCGGTGGCGGAGTTATCTGCTCGTCTTTTAGTGCCTCTTCTGGCTTTGGAAAAGAAGCCATAATTGTACCCACAAATTCCTCCAAACAAGGGCTTAAATGAACAATGTGCATAGAGTCATCCTGCAAAGGAATAGTATCGTTAGTAATGGTAGAAGTTATAAAAATAACTACCTTTTCTCCATCGTCCCAACGTTTCTTGCAAACAGCACATTTTTTCTCAACCCCCTGTAATGCAGTAATAACAGGTTCTTCTACCTGAGATACAGAAATTTTCCCTACAATTTTCATATTACTTCCCGTTGTGTTTGTTTTTCCAATCAATAAAACCAGCAAGGTTTGGCACTTGCTTACAAACTTGCCCGCCTATCACACAAGTGGTTGTATCTTTAGCTATGTCAGCTTCGTATTGCGCCCATTGAGCGTCAAATAAACTATCTGCTGCAGTTATCGGTTTTTGTTCAATTTCAGGAATTGGACGTGTTTCTACTCCAATAGTAAAACTTATTGCGGCAACAGCTATAATTAGAACTCCGCTAAAAAGTCTTTTATCTAATTTATTCATTTTAAATCTCCTCAAAAATGTTTAACATTGTTTGAATATGAGTAACAAAATAAAAACTAGTATTAAAAATGCCAAAAACGGTAACCCGTTCTTGTCGTGATTAGAGTATTTACCAAAGTCTCTTGATACGGGAAACCGTTCTTCATCTTGTGCCGATTGCGACATTTTAAATCTCCTTCTAATTAATTTCTCACATTCATTACCTACCCCCAAATTTAAAGTTTTTTATAGAAAACTTTCCCGTTACATCTACCCAGAAAGACTTCTCCTTAATAAAATATTTTCCAGTAATTCCTCCATAATAACCCCCAACTGCACCATCTACTGTATTGGGGAGAATTTTAGATATGGCCAGCTGACCTAATATACCCCAATCAGTTGAAGGCTCTACCATAGAAAGAGCTGATTCAGATATAATGCTTGCAAATAGTGTACTGTCTATTGAGCTGTAAGTTTTTATTTTAACCCCAGAGGTGTTGCTGACAGTTCTTATCTTCCAAAGATTATCTGTATCTTTGTACAAATCACTAACTATATCTATAGTATCAAATGCTAAAACCAGATTCCATATTGAAGATTTGCTTTGAGGATAATACTTAGTTTCCCCTACATAAGATACGAAATACTTCTTACCATCAAACTTCACCCGGTAGTAGATTCCTGAAGAATCCTCTCCGGAAGAGCTGCCGCCTTCTCCTGATAATTTCATACTATCTATAAAGGCTCTATACTCGGAGGCTACCGCCATCCAGTACCCTTTCTTGGCACGTTCTTTATCGATCTGACTATTAAGATCTGACACCTGAATAGATAATGTCTGTACACTATCAGCTTTCTGATTCATTTGATCTTGAAGCCCGTTGTATCTTTGAAAGTTCAACTGATTATCCGTAGCATGATTGAACTTCTCATTAAAATATAGATATCCAAAAACTACAGCTGCTACAAAACTTATAAGAAATGTAATTAAACCTATATTTTTAAAATTCATTTCTAAAGCCCTTCCCTTATATTTTTGAGTTTATTTAGAGTATTAAACTGTAATAACCAATCACTTGATTTAACAGTACCCTCTTCAGGATAGTAACCTTTATACAAAGAGCACCAAGCCCATCCATTGTTTTCCACAAGCCTTAAAGCCCTATATGCATCTTTTTTACTACCTTTAAAACTTACTCTAGGTGATAGAAAGGCATGTCCTCTGCCTCCTTGACAGGAAGATGTTGTTTCTATACCGTTTTTAATTAATAACTCAACTATAGGCCTTATTTTAGGATCTAACAAATTTGAATCTAATTTAGAACTTGGATACAGCTTATAATCTCTAGGCATATTATCTCCTTTGTTACAATTTATAAATTATACTTAACCGTTACTACTCCTATCGAAGAATAAACTTCCTTCATATAATTTGGATTAGTTATTCTACCGTCTTTAATGCAACCATTGTGTGCAGCTATAGCTTTTTCCACACTACCATGTTTTTCCATGTTTTTCTTAAATATAACTGCAGCCAGATGTAGATTATACGTAGGATCCAATAGCTTCTCTTCTGTTGCAGAACCATCATATAAAACTGCAGTGCCTAATTGTATCTGAAATAGACCATAGGAAAACTTTGCATTACTGTCTTTGACTTTTGAATGTAACACTCTAAACCTAGCACTTTCATGATAACCTAAACCACAAAAAACAGACTCTGGAATATTATAAGCTCTAGCAGTATCACATAACATTTTAACGAGATACTTCTCCCTTACTGTTGCTATATCAGAGTCATCCATTCTAAGTACATCCTCTTTGCTTAATCCTATTTTACTAGAATCTAGTTTAGATATACCACTCTTCTCTATTGGTGCAGAACTTCTAACATAATTACCACATAAAATTCCTGCAACAAATAAAGCTACAAACAACAGTATACCCTTGATTATGTTACTCTTCATTTTTATTCCTTTTTATTGTGAATAGAAAACTTATCCATTTATCTATTTATTCTCACTCTACATGGCGGGGAGGAGTAGGTTGTTCCTCAATATGCCAAGATGAGGGAATTTCAGGTAAGGCATAAACATCGCCAACGAGTTTAGTTAAAGAACGAGAGTTACGTAAACCCTCTGGAAGATGTACAGTAATCTTTTTCCATCTTGCATCTGAAAAAATATTTAAACTACTGTAATCATCCCATAAAAAAACGTACTTACGATTAAAATGTTGAATTTCAGGTTGAATACCTGTAGCAAGATCGTGTTGTTTAGGAACAACAGTATAAAGTTTGTTGTGAATTAAATCAGCCATTTTAACAACTGTAGCCTGCGGATCGGCCTCTTCTAAAGAAACAATATCTGGAGAAAGAATAGGAACATCTTTTTCCATATCCCCTTCTAAATGTAGAGAAGTTTTATCCATACAATTATTTTTCATTTTCCACAATACCTGTTTGAACGAGAATAGTTTCTAGAACTATAAATTCTGTCCTATCAAGGTTCTTAAAAACAACCTTTGGTTCGATAGTAATTTTTGCAAAGCGCTCTTTAATAGAATCTTTCTCCCATATAACAAGATCTCTTAAAACTGTTTCAAAAACGTTTGGAATAGAGATAGTATAAGAAGGAGAAGTATATGTAAATTGTGAAGTAATAGCTTTCTCCTTTTCAAACTCTGTATCTAAAAACTTTATTTTAAACAAACTACGCATAGCATCGAGATTTTCAGTTAACCCTATAGATTTAAAATCTAAAGTAGATGGGAGATCGGTTGAAACGGCATTTTTTAAGGGATGTGGCACTACTCCATACAAAGGCTCAAGAACTTGTTGTTCCCCCTCGGCAGCAGAAGCTATTGAAAGAATAAAATCATACCCCTGACCGATGCCAGTGCTTATACTAAAATCAAAATAATCGGCCTCAATTTCACGCTTTTCCCCATCCAAAATTAATAAGATTTTCTTTTTCATCCTATAACCTCTCCATTTAATTTTAAAGGCCATATTCCATTAGGCTGAAAGGGAGTTTGAAGCACCTGAAAAGATTGAATATTATCAATAATAAAATCTCTAATGTGATCGTTGAGAGCTGTATCCCACAACCACAAAGTAGAGACTCCTGTTTTCTTATGAGGACCTATTTCATAGATTCCCCCGGTGTGTGTAACAATTTCACCTGTAGTCTTTTTCTGATAAGTTAAAGTTACCTGCAACTTGTTCTGTAAAGCTACTACAAGAGGCTGGATATCGGCTACCATTAAAAGTAATCCTTATAATTGTTTTACTATAGGTTCAAAGGCAAACTCAGGTTTACCTTCTTTATTAATTCGAATAGAACGTACAACAATAGTTTTTACATTTTTATCTAAATCTTTTGCATATTCTCCAACATGATGCACAATATCAGCATAAATTTTACCCCAATTAAAAACATAAACTCCCGATGCAAAGTATGTTGCAATATTTGAATCAAACAAAATATCATAATTACATTGTATCTTGCTTACCTCAGCTCTTAACTGCTCGGGAGTAGGAGGAATAGGTTCCGCAGGAGGGAAATACATTTGGGTTGCATATTCCATACCCTTTTTCCAAAAAAGACCAAGAAGGATGGCAATGCCACTAGCGAAAACAGCCCCAAGTAAAATCAATAAAAGAGTTTGCAATACAGTTGTCATGTCCTTTTCTCTTTGTTTTTATTCGCCTTAAGATTCTATTTTTTTACAAAGTTTTTTCTTACATACATCACAATACCAATTACCTACTTTATCTTGTAAATAAAATGGACGGTGTAGTAAAATGCAAATTAATCCAAAAAGTCCCTTGATACTATAATCTCTAAAAATTATTCTCATACAATATATAGGTTGTTATACATACAATACACGCGTTAACTACGCAGGAGACGGTTTCCCCACAAAGGTTTACCTATAACAGGCTTATAGCCTCTATTCATACGTATCGGTCCTATACCTGCTCTTCTAGCTTCTGCTGCGCTTTCCTTCGTAGGAGAAACACGTAAACACATACGGTGGACTAAATTAGCACAATTATGTACAGCTCCTATTTGAGTAACATAAGATTCATCTTCTTCCACTTGTAAATTATAAACAAAACCAGAATAATTTAAAGATGTTATCTTAGTTATACGAGAGTGCAAAGCTTCATCATCTAACCAAACTTCTCTATGCAGTTCAAAGCTCTTTAAAGAACAATCTAATATGTCAGCGAGTTTTTGCGCAAACTCTCCTTGTACTTTAATCATATAATAGATACTACCATTACCTTTAAGAACTTTATTTTTAAAAATATAATTTTTATTATTAATACGAGACGAAGTACATGAATTTATACCTAACCGTAAAAGCATTTCTCTAATTTGCCATATTAATTTTTCAGATATAGAACCACAAGAAAAAGAATTATCTTTATTCTTACAACCATCTCCTCTCCAATAACCTACAATAAATTCTTTTTGTAATTCTAACGTAGAGAATTCTACTATAGAAGGAATTTGCTTATTAGCAGCACCTTTACCAAACAAAAATTTGAATAAATCCGCCATTAAATGATTATGAAAATACACTTGACAACTGTTAGAAGAAATATTTTCTATAATTTTTGCTTTTATACCAAATATTTTATAAAGAAGACTTTTCACATCATTTATATAAGTTTTTTCTTTAAAATGAAAAGAAAACATTATTTGATTAGTTGTAGAAGACCCTTCAGCAATATAATACCCAAATAATCTAAATAATTCAGGTGTAAAAGTTATAAAACGCGGAATAGAACGACTCTTAGAATTTTTTGTATCTTTGTCCCACCAAGATTTACCATACCAAATAATATCCTTTTCAACAAAACATTTTGATAAAGTCTCAGAAGGAAGAATATCTACTAAATCCAAAATGTAATTTTCATTATATTTTATTTCTTTATAAATAGGATAATATAATTGTTGATTCCTTACTAGTGTTTTTGCAGATAACCATGAGGGAGATTCTTTCCAATTAAATTTACAACTACTAATCCCGTTTTTATGACAATACGGTGTACAAATTCCTTTGTTCTTAACAGCTAAATTACATTCTTGATATGCATGAGCAAAATATAAATGATTTGGAGTACTAATAACAGGTTTGTTAAACCCATTTATTTTAATAGAAGTTACTTTCCCTGTATATTTTCTCTTTGAAGTATTGATTACTTTACGATATCTTCCCTTATGAGTAAGAACTTCTTCCCCCGTTTGAATTTGATCTATATCTTTTAATCCTTTTCTTGTAATAATTTTAGTTCCCGATAAAAAACAAACATCTGCGAAGTCATCGTGCCTTACAGGGCCTGTAGAGGGATGATGAAAATAAACCATATTACCGGCAATATCTTGTTGCAGATATCTCATCTCTAATTTCCATCTTTCTATCCACTGTTCCGGGTCTATATCAACACCATACATTTTCACTTGGCCTCTTTCGGCTAATTGTAGAAAATTTCCGTACATATCCGCTTTATAAGAATTTGTAAAAGTTGTCTCTATAGCATAAAGACCCAGACTCTGAAGAGTAGAAACTGGCTGGGTAGAATCGAACTGATCGTAAGCAATTTCATCAACAAAACCTTTTCCTCCTAAATCTTTCACTAGATCTAACAGCCATCCCATTACAGTATTAGGATCAACAGTGATTCTCTCTACCTGTCCAGAACCAAGATAGCGATTAGTAGCGTCAAACCCCCTCATTCCATCTATCCAATAAGTCACATTTTCAGCTTTAGGAGAAAAATCATAATGCCCCCATGCAAGCGCATAAGTATCGGCAACTTTTTTCTTTGCTTTACCTCCAGGATCCAACGCAATAAAAGAATGATAGGTACCAGTAGCGTGTCTAGTAAGCGGTCTACCTATTTGCGGGATACTGTTAATAACAGATTCAGAAATAAACTTGCCAGAAGGATTACCAAAGTGAGCCCCAAACTCCATCAATGCTCCTATAGGATCTTTTCTGAATTCGGGATCTAAGCTCTCTCTTGCAATAGAGGGACGTGCTTCCCATGTAGACAATTGTATAACTTGATAAGTAGGCTCGAAAGTAAGGTTTTCGAAATTTTCTTGCTCTATTCCCCCACCTATACAGTAATGATGATAGAACTCTCCTCCTTTCTCTCGAGGGCTAGATTCCATAATTATACGCCCATCTCTCCCAAAATCTAAGACGGAAGGAGTCATGGCTTTTACAACAGCATAATCGCTCTGAGGATTTTCTGCTACTAAAGCATCTTCTCCGCTAGTAATATCTATACTAGTGCGAAGAAAATGTGCTAACTCTGAAAACATAAGAAGATAAATACATTTCCCACGACTAGTAGCTCCAGAGGTCGTAATGGATTCTACTAATAAAGAGCCTGGTAACAAAGGCTCTCTTTTATTTCCACGAACTACTACCTTGTTTCTTCTTTTTATTTCTTCATTTAGAGTTAAATCGTATGGAGTAAACAATCTCAATTCTGTCATATTATTCTTATCAAAATCCATATACGGCTTAAAGAAAGACGTTCTACGAATATTATCTGAAGTAAAAGCAAACATCTCTCTAGCTTGTTTATCCTTGGAAGCAATATGTACAACATGTATAGGATGTCTTTCCATAATATTATAATAGGATTGAGGATTACCGAGAGTAATAAGTTCATACATAGCGTAAGTAGCAATAAAAGAAAGTAATCTACTATTATGTACAACTATATTATCAGTAATAAAATTTTCCGTTTCTGGAACTTCTATATCATATGTGTCTTCTTCTCCTATTTCTTCTATAGATATTATTTCATCCCAAAGAATATCCCCATCGCATAGTGAGTGTAACCAAGAATCGTTCAGTGCAGAAGCAGCTTTTTTTAACTTTTTTCTATTAATAGACCAAGATTTATGAATCCCTCCTCCTATATTTCTGGTATTGAATAAATCTTGATATACAATCCCCTTTTTCTGCCTTTGCTCATCTAAATACTTCCAAATTTCTTTTGGAATGCTAAATAAATAATTACTATCTTTTACTTTAAGAGAATTAGATAAAATACTTTTAAAGAGTTTCTGTGCATCTAACTGTTTTTTTCCAAAAAATCCTATTTCTTTCATAAACAGAGAAATATCTCGAAAGGAACTTACATCAGTTTTCCAAGAATCAAAAAATTTTCTTTCTCCTTGATGATTAACATAACTTGCAGGAGTATATCTAATACGAGCATTGATACCAAAACGTAATAATAGATCCCTCACTCCTTCCGCTAATAGTTTAGAACCTACCCCAAAAGAAAGAACGAGCCCTTTATAAGATTTCTTCCCTTTTTTTATATAAAGAGATCCATCACACGTATACAGTGCATTTAAAAAAGCAGAAATTGTATTTTTTGAAGACATAAAAACTTCGGGAGGAATTTCCTTTTCAATAGATAGTTTTCCCCAAACACCATATTTCTTAAGGAAGGAAATCATAGGGTTCTGAGTTTTGCAAAACGCATGCGTTCTGCAAATAGAGTAACAATAATCTTTTTGCGCCTCAGTATGTTTTACTTCTAAATCGGAAGAGATTAGTGTCTTTACTAATATATTCAATTCTTGAATAACAAAAGCATCCGTATTAGCAAAAGAAGGTACTTTAGTAGTAGTTCCTCCATCTCCTATCATATAACCTAAAATCTTTGCTTCTCCTACAGTTAGTGGATTATCCCCGAAAAAAGGTAATTTGCTGGGAATAGCTATTCTATCTCTTAAAACTAGATTTTCTAAAGTTTTCCACCCTCCCAAAGTTAAAAATTGGTGATCTTTAGTACAAACAATCTCTCTTCCAACTCTTGTGATCATTTTATAACATAATTTCTTACCTGAATATTCCACTCTAAAATTAGAAGTATCTATTATATTATTATTATTATCTCTAGTAGGAATTCTTACTTGAGAAAGGTCTATCTTAGATAGCTCTTCAATTGTTATATATTTTCCTGTTTTTGCATTTAAAATTTTAGAATTCTTCCCTACACATTTTCCAGATCTTCTACCAAGACAAAGGAGGAGAACCTTAATGGGGTCGATTCTCAACAAGTTTATATCAATTTTCCAATTGTTCTTTAAGACGTTAATAATAGTTTGTTCTTCGTCGTCGGGGGGATATTTCTCCCACAAATTGTAAAAAGCCTTTATTACTACTCTTTGTACAGGAAAAGGATCTACTCCCATATAGTTAGGACTAGTAATAAATTCAAAAGCATCTACCTTGTTTTGAACAGGTAAGGTAGCATTAGAAGAATCTAAAACAGTATTAGCGTAAGATTGAAAAAGATCTGTCATTTTATCTAGCAGGCAAAGCTTTTTGAGGGTCTAATACAGGTGTAATGTGCCTATCCATTAATACAGAAATAAATTTAATAATTTCTTTTCCTTCTTCAGGACGATCTTGAAATACATTATGATGCAAGAGATAAGGAACAAACTCGTCAAGAAATTTTTTTAGGCCATCTTGTATTACAATATTATTATTTATAAACGTATTACCTTCCCCCTTATTAGCAGAAACTTCCTTAAGAATTACTTGCTGCAAGGCATCGTGAATGTTATCGATCCGTTGTGTTAACCCCACTATTCTATTCTCAACAGTCTGTTTGTCCCAAACAGAATCCGTAGACGTACTACTACACATTTCCTTGTAAGAGTTTTTAGTAGCTTCTAACATCTCCTGTAATAGTTCTAAATTACGTAAACGCTCTCTGTAAATCTCTTGTAAGATAGTTCTTTTATCAAGATCTTGTTTACGTCTTTCCTCGTATAAACGTACAATAACATCAGCTTCTGAAGGGGGAGTAAGACCTTGCTTTTGTAAAACAGCATCTACGAGAAATTGGGGGTCGCTGTGCTTGCGATGATTGTTAATATTTACATCATTTAAAGGCTTTTCGCTAGCGGGAAGCTTCGCACTATAATATTCTTTAATTTCTTTATAGGTTCGTCGACGAAGTAAAATATCAGCTGTTATTTCACCTAAAAGGTCGTCGGAAAAAGAGTTACATATTTTACAGAGGGGGTGTCTCCTCTGGAGTCCTGATATAGACATAAAATCCTCATTTATAAAATCCTATTTAATTTTTTACTGGGTGAGAATACTCTTTACGGAGATATTGCTTTACAGATTCAGCAATTTTAACTATTCTTCCGCAAGAACAAGTACGCTGTTGATCAATTTCATCCATACGCAAATCTTCACCGCACCTGCACTGAACAAAGAAGTTTTTTAATTTTAACATAGTTACTCCAAAACGGGAATGAGTTCAAGAATATCATTTAAAATATCTGCCCAACCAACTAATGTAGAGATAATGGTATCCAAAGAGAAAGAATCAGCTGCAGATGTTACTTTCTTTTCTTGAACTTTAGATTTAGGATACTCATATAAGAATCTCTCAATCGCGGGCTGTAATTTTGCCTCCTCCATCTGTGTTTTTAACTCAGCAACCTTTGCATGAATTTCAGGAAGATTCTTTTGCAGTTCATTTAATAATTCAACCATAGAAACATTTCCGCCTGTTTCTATCTGTCTCTCTAAACGAGCTAAAATAATATCTTCGTAGGCTGCAACTTTATCCTCTGTTTCCCCTAATTTAGAATAAACCAAGTTTAAATAGGTATTCAACTCTTTTACCAACTTACCTTGCTGCTCTTGAAACGGAGCAGAAGCATCTGTAACAGCTTGCTGTAAGGGGGCTACTTTCTTTTGCATTTGCTCTTTAATAGTATTTATTTCACTCTGAACGCCTCTCCACTTAGTAATAACTTCTTTTAATTTTCCCTCAGCAGGTGAAATAACTGCAGGCTCCTGATATTCTTTTATCTTTGGAGCTGTCTTAAGCGTTTTTTGCTGTATAGGTAATTCAACAGGCGGCTTCTTCTCTCCTGTGTCTTCGTTTTCAGCTACCTTCGTCATACCAACAGCTTTTGCTAAAGCAGAGGCTTCGGTGTGATTGAGACCGAGATTTTCTTTTGGTTCCTTTCCACCGACCATTTCTCTCAAATCTTTCCACGGCATAACATTAATGGGCAAACGCTGCTTATTATCAAATTGCTCCCGTTCTTTTACATGGTTTTCTTCCATCTCTTTAAAAGGAACTTCATAGCCCTTTCCTTCTCCCTTCGAACGATCTTGACCTTTTGGAAATTCGGTTAAGCCTACTTCGATTTCACCTTCTTCAGAAAAAGGAACACCTGAAACATCGTGCCCTGTCTTGTCCTTCTTCGGGCCACTACTATCATAACTAATATCAGCGGCTTCTTTTTCTAATTGAGATTTCGTTTTTAATCCTTTTCTAATATTTGCCCAATCTTGTGACATATGAGGTACGTGCTCCATAAGCGGACGTGTTGAAGGTTTAAAAGATGCTTTCTTCTGTAAACTTTCTTTTACTACCTCTTCAGCTAACGCTTGAACAGAAAAAGAAGATGTCTTCACTGCAGGCCTTATATTAGCAACCTGATCTACGGGAATAATAGACTCTTGCTGAGTTTGAGGATCAGTAACAGTAATACCCGTGGGAGTTTGCTGCTTTACAGTATAGGTCTTACCATCAACAGGATTAACAATTTGCTGATTGGGACTGTATTGAACAGGAGCAGACGGTGTCGTTGGAGGTTGAACTCCGGGAATACTATCTGCTTCCTTAATCAGACTTTCAACTTTTTTTTTTGAGCTTTCCACAAGCTCATCAATTAATAAAGATGTGTCAGTCTGTTCTTGCGATGCAATAGCCTTAAAGCGAGAAATATCAGGCCGCTTATAAGTAGCCATGTCCGTACGTTTTTGCTTCCTCTCGACTTCATGATCGAATGCAAATTTCTCCTCAATTGCTTTAATAGACTCTTTTGTAAAAGGAACTACTGTTTGTTTATCTGCTAAGGTCATCATAATTGGCATTTTGGCTATACCTGCTTGATCTATTCCAATAGTAGCAGTAACGGTATGAGCTACCTTAGGATTTGTTTTCCAACGTATCTCACACTCGATATTGTTTAACATTGGGTATTCTTGTCCAGCTTGTTTACTGTGCTCCGATTTCAAATACCTAACTTCTGCCAACTGCATGCCCTGCTGCGATGCATAGTTTTGTAAAGCATTGACAGCTTTAAAAACAAGGTGCCTATCTACATAAGTATTATAAGTACCTGACTTAGTAGAAAGATCTACCTCTTTTTGAGTCATATTACCTTGTCGTTGGGTAGAAACAGAAGAAGCTATTACTTTCCGATAAGGAATTAATTCTGTTTGGCAAAAGCTACAAGTGGGTTTAAACTCTTTAGAAGCTCTCTTTGCTAAATCTTCCTGTAATTTCAATTCAGGAGAAGAAGCATTAACAACCTTTTGACAGTTAGGACAAACATATTGAGCAATTACAGTAGGAATATCTTTCTGAGAAGCAATTTTTTGAAACTGCCTGTTTCTCTCCAACTCTTCCTTGCTTGCCTGTATAAGCTCCTGAGATTTTATCCAAGTAGGAACTTTTACCTTAACTTCATTGTTTTTCGGAATAATAAGCGACATTTTACTTCTCCTTGTTAGAAAGTCACGGGAACATTCTGTTGTTCAAAATTACCTCCAGCTGGAGGGGTTTGCGCCCCGGGAGCAGCCTGTGGGGGTGCAGGGGTTTGCTGAGGTGGCGCCAATGGAGGTACAGGTTTGGAAGTATTAACAGCTTCCTGTAAAGCCTGTTGTTCTGGACTGTTTACAAATTTTACTGTCACAGACTTATCTTTGGGATTTATAGTTGTCTGAAACTGAGGTCCTTCATCCTGATTACTATCGTATAGAACGGGGTTTTGAGACTGATTTTGAGGTTGTTCTTGATTTTGTAAACTCTGCTGAGGTGGTAAAGCAGCCCCCGCACCTACAGGATTATTTTTTCCTTCCTGCGTCTGCCATCCCATAGGAGGAATCTCATCACTTATATCAGCCCCTTGCTTTTGTATAAGTTCCAACGAAGCTTTCTTTTCATTATCATCTTTTTCTTTCTCAGCACTCTCTGTTGGTTCTTCTTCACCATCGCTCTTTTTATAAGTATGGCTTTTATGAAAATTCATCTGCCCCTCTGTAAAACCTGTATTACAAGTTTCACAATAATAGGGCTTTTTTGCTAATACAACCAATTCATTAATAAGATTGGAAATAGGAGTTAGTTTCCTCTGAATATAGCCAGCGACTCTAATAGCCTGGCCGGTATCGGGTCTTTCAAATATAGAACCTATACGCAGAGGAGAATTCCAGGGGAGTGTAATCTCTTGCTGTTGTTCATTAATAAATGAATAAGTAATTTGAGAAGATTCTTTCTTTTCGGTTTCTTCCTGTTTATCTTCTTCTGTAGCAATTACATAAGCTACTTGCTGACCAAAACTACTCATTTGTTTAATTGTAGGACGAAGATTAGTCATCTTTTGTCCTGCAGGAGCGGTTTGTGGAATAGGAGGTACAGGAGGTACATTACCTGGCTGCACATTTGCAGGAGCTTTTCCTTCTCCTTCACCTTCACCTTCACCTTTTTCTCCTCCTTCGGCTGGTTTTTCTTCTGCAGGGGCTTCTTTCTGCTGAGGCTGACCTTGGTCTTGATAAAAATTTAAAGCCTGATCAGTATCGGTAAATTCCACAGTAACCTTTGCTGTTCCTGTTGCACCGGATTCATCCATAGTAATGTTTTTCGATTTGATACCAGGAGCTATAGGAACATCTTTTGGATTAGGTTGCTTTGGGGCAGCTGTTTTTTGAAGAGAAGTTGCTTTTAAAGTATTACTAGCTAATTGTCGAATAATTTCATCCTCATCATTAGTATAAACAACTAACCACTCTTTCTCTTCTCCGTTGGCTTCTTTGATTCTTTTCTTTACCCAAATTCTTCCAAGGTCTGCTCCATTATCTGCTTCTTTAAACAAACCAAACTTATCCGCAGTAAATCTACCAGAAGCTAAAGCTTCGTCTAAAGCAATTTTGTTAGAAGAAGAAACTGTAGCTATTTTTTGTGGAAGAACAGATTTTGAAAGATTAGCAAGAATACGCTTTGTGTTGTCAGATACAACGTTAAATTTGCGGCTGGGGGTTTGCACCATTTTCAATATCCTTCTTTGCTTGTAAACAAATTGGACAAAGCCCGGTAATAGGGTCAAGAGAAGTTGCATCCACAAAGGAATGACAACTCTTACAAAGCTGCTGAGAAGCAGTAGCTGTATCGATGTCCGTAGTTGTTGTTTTAACTAACATACTCTATCTAATATATAGAGTAAAGGATATGAAATTTCAAGTTCTCAAAGATTGTTAAAAGATATAGACTCTATCATGCGGTATTCTTACTGAAAGGTACTTTCCACAGGCAAAACAATATAACTGTTTTTTACCATTATCTACATCAATCCATTGCCTTAACTTATGCCCACGCAGCCTACACCCAAGAAATCTATTCCAGTACTTACCAAAAGAATCATGCCAAAAATATTCTCCCCTTATTATTCGTATTGGAACCTTACGGTGATGTTTTAACCAAAACCATAAGCTGTGTGTTTCTCTTGCGTCCATCATTTTCCCCACTTTCCAATCATCATCAAACGACCAATAACACCATAATTTGCTAAATCAATAAAAGTATCTTCTAGGCTTTCATTCTTTGGTTCTTTAGCAACATCATAACTAATAAGTCTAGCTTCAATGTTAAATCCTAACAAATTCATAACTCTTACGGTCTTGTCCCAAAGCCTGGTGGCTAGACCTATCATACCAACACCATTGATATTGCTCGGGCTATAATCTTGATTCTTAACTAAGTGAAGTTCATACATTTGATCTAACATATATCTAAAAGCAGTTGTCTGTTCTGGATATTTTTCCTCTGTAGGATGTAACCCCGACGTTGCTTTTGAATCAACTACCTCCATACCAGCTTTTATGCCCAATGTAAAAATAGTTTCAATTACCTCCGATTTTAACTCGGGATAGCTATTAAGAATATCCACATAAACTTTTTGTTGTTTTTTTGTCATTTCCATTCTATTTCTCCTACAACTTGAATGTTCGATTTAGTTAACTTTTTCGACAAATATACAGGACATCCTAAAACATGGCAAAGGCAAATGTAAGATTCTTCTGTTAAAAAATACCCTAATAAAGAACGTCTTCGCTTTTCATCTTCAATAACACTCTTTACCATTTCATCATAAAGTGTTCTGCTAATAAAAATAGCTATAGGTAGTCTATCTTGTTTCATCAAATACTGATGTTGCCCAGAAAGACTCGTGGAGGTTTTTAAATTTGTATGAGCTAAATATTCTTGAAACTTTTCTCTTTCAACTTGAGTAGGTAAAGATGCCTCCACAACATCAACATCAGGTATAAACTCACATTTCTTACATACACAACAAACTCCTGGGCGAACGACAAATTTTCCAGTAGGTTGTAGGCAAGGCGCATTTATAACACCGTATTCATATTGAGGTACTTTGTAGGGACAAAAATCAGGGGCTATAACATTACCTGTGTTGTCTATTTGCAGAGGAACTTTCGGCATTATTCTCTACCTCTTAATTTCTTATGCTGTAGAGAATAAAAAAATCTTTTTACATCTACCGGAAGGTTTTTAGTTAAAATTATTAAAGGTCCTTTTCCATAAATACCTTTTAAACAAAACTCATTATCCAAAAGCGCCCCATACCCATCGGCTATTAAAGTAATAGAAGTATTTGAAACATTTGCAATAAAATACTTACCCTTCGGTACTCCTATCTTTACATAAGATGGTAAGCGAAATTGTCTAAAATTAGTACCCTGTAAATATGTAATTTGGTTACCCTTGTAGAACTTTAAGCACAACGAATTAAGAATCTTTACCTGTTTTTGAGGAAATAAAGATCTTACAAAAGACAAGAATAATTTAACTTTTTCCAGCATATTACACTTTCCTTGGAAGCTGCTCGCATATAATCTTTATGTGGTTTTCTATAGAAGATACCATTGCCTTCACTCTTTTTGTTTGCGAAAGCGATCCTTGAGGAACTTCCTTTTTTAATTTACCCCCAATCGTTACCTTAAACCCGAGCAATCTAAGAGCTTGAGCTATTTCAGATGCAATAGTAGGAACACCTTCTCCTACATGACCTATTACCTTAACCTCTATATTAGAAGACATATTTTATTCCTCCACCTCAATAGTAATTTTATAACACTTTCCAGCTTCTAACTTAGTCCCGTCTTCTAAAGTACTTCCCCAATTACCCCACCGAGGAGTAAGGGTTATACAAGCCTGCCCTTCATTAGCAACTGAAATACTCCCATCTGGACCGCGAACTTCTTCCCTACAGGATTTCCAACTTGCTTCTGCTATAGTTTCAATTATTTTTGACATATCTCTATTCCTTAACACTGATTTGACTTACATTATTAATTTTTTCAACCTCATAAATAATATCTGCATAACTAGCTAAACTATGAGAATGGGTAACTAACACATACTGACGATTGAATCTACTACTAAGAGATGAAATCAATTGGCCAAGTCTTGCACTGTATTCTTCTCCCACTGCACTTGAAGGTTCATCTAGAAAAATAGGTCCTTGTATTTGTAAAAGCTCAGCTAAAATCAAACGAAGCACTAAAGCAATAACTTGATTTATAGCTCCCCCATACATATAATTTATCTGTTTTGTTTCTTTTACCAATCCTTCTAATTGTTTCGCATATTTATTAGGTTCAAGTAAGAACTTCTGATATTGTTCTTCGGATACATCATCCCTAAGAAGAATGAAATCAATTTCTACCTGATTTCTACGAGTTACAAATAAGAGATGGAAATAAAGGCCTTGATTGAAAACAAAATCTAAAGCTTCTGTTATTAAAGGCTCTAAATATTGCCTTACGTAGCCTTCAGTAGATTTAACAAACACCTCTAATAACTTTTGAACTTGAGTATCTACACTCATCTGTTCTTGCGTCTTTTTTAAGAGATCTTGCAACTCTTTTTTCTGAGACAAAAAAGTATCTCTTTGAGCTACCCTACGAGTTAGGAGTAGCTCAACGTTTCTAATACGAGATTCTGTATTCTTAGATAAAGGCATTAAGAATTCTCTTGTAAAGCTTGCTCAACAGAATTGACTTCTGCTTCAAGATTCTGAAGCTGTGTTTGTTCCTCTTCTTCCTGTTGATTAATTAAAGTAGGAAGATCATCAACGTTTTCAATACCTAGCTCTTTCGCCTTTACCACCTCTTCTTCATAACGTTGATGCAATAATTTTACTTCAGCTTCCGCAGATGTTTTTCTCTGCTTTATCTCTTCAATTCGCTTTTGAAGCTGCTGTAACTTTTGTGCATTATCTTGACTCATAAATTTTCCTCAATCATAATAACTTGAATAATCAGGGCCAACGCCAAAGAGATCACCATCATCGTAGGATCTATCACTTAACAAATTATCTATTCTAGTTTCTAGTTTTTGTAAAGCCCATTCTTGACCTAGAGAATATCTTTTATGCTTTAAAGCATTAGCTTTTACCGTCCTAGCCCAAGCAAAATCTAAATCAACTCCTGAATCTATAGCATCATCCAGACGCTGAATAAAGGCCTGTAATAATTTAGGATCTTCAATCCAATCAGTACCTTCTATTTTCTTTCCTACAGGCATCAGGCAAGATTAATCTCATAAACAGCACAACATTTTGGAGTCTCCCAAACTTCTACTTTAACAACATTAGGAGTTTTTTCGTAAACCCTATCAAAAATATACTTTGCAATGTTCTCAGCTGTAGACTCAAAAGGAACGACCTTGACTTTAAAGGGACGTTCGGGCTTTTGTAATATAGAACAACGATCCTCCTTATTACACTCACTGAAAAACCACCGCATTACATCATCTTTTTCATATACCATAAAGGCATGGTCTAGCTCTTCAACAATAGGGTCAACTATCTGAGAAAGCCGATAAAAATCCATTACCATACCTTTATCGCCAAGCACCCCCCCAAGCCAAACGGTGGCATTATAACGATGACCGTGCGGAGAAAAACATTTTCCTCCGTGCTGGCTAATACGATGCCCCATATCCCAACTAAAAGACTTATGAATTGCAAACATACTTCCTCCTATTAATAACTCTTAACCCATTCGCAACCACATTTAACACACTTACAGACGCTTGAACCCGGCCGAATAGGAATTAAACCTTCATTCCGATGAAACAACCAACAAATGATTTTTCTAAATATCTTCATCTCTGTTGCGACTATGATAGTGACCTTTTCCTTCTTTTGACTCGCTCTCGACAACAATATCCACAATCTCCGGGTTGGAAAAGGGAATATAACGAAATTGCCAACGATCGGTATAGCCTGATAACTTATTAGCAACAATCAAAGCCCCGGCTCCTGGCTTTGCATAGACACATTCAAACTTTTCGTCTTTTTCATTATGATAACGAATTGTAACGGTAGTAGGTTTTGCTGACGACATAAAAGAATCTCCTGTATTAGAACTGGAATTAGAAGACGAGGTCTGTTTCCCTCGCATAAATTTAGTAAGTAACTTTTTCATGTGGGAACACTTTCAATAAATTCAAAAGCCCTTTCCAAAACTTGTTTAGACATCTTAAGTTCCTTAGCAGCTACTGGAAGTTGAGCTTTAATATCAATAGCCTCAATTTTAGTAGAAGAAATTAACTGGATAAGCTTAGAAACGTCTTGAATAGTTTCTTCTTCTTTAACTACTTTTTCTTTAAAGGGGTGTGGAAGTGCACTCATCAATGGAATAAAATCTATTTTAGAATCCATATTAGTTTCTTTTTTATTATTAATATACACGTCGATAGTACAAACCATTGGAATTCTTTGTACACCTGTATTTTCTAAACGGGCCACTCCTCCAGGGTTTACAAACTTTGTGTTTCCATGCTTAATAATTTTATTTGGCCAACCAGAGTGAATGTGACCAGACAAAACTAAATCAGACTCTGTTTTTACTTGTGAAGTCAAGATATGAGGCCAAGGAACGGAGGTATTGAACAAATCCCCATGTACCAACTGAATTTGATATTTTACTGTAGATCCATCTTCTATAGTTTTATTACAGATAGTAGGAGTATCTGCAAACCAATAGCTATGACTAGTTCCTGTAATGAATATACCATCCCCTACATGAATCTCTAAATTAATTTCAGGTATTAAATCTTCATCCCCAACAAGTTGGATACATCCAAAATTAACAAAATGTCCTAAAGCAGTACGTTTAAGACTCTTTAGTTGATAACCGAAATAATCATGACTACCCACTACGCCAATAATAGGTAATTGCCAGGATCTAAAAATAGGAATTACATCATTAATCACGCTTTTTGCAACATCAGGGGTATGAAATAAATCCCCGCCAAATAAGACAACACTTACAGAATTGTCCTTCCAAATTTGGCCTATTTCTTCTAATTTGGTCAAAATAGATTGACGAAAATTATCAGTTCTTCCTTCCGGAGAATCTGCTCTTATGTGAGTATCTGTAAAGAATCCTAATTTCATTTATTTTCTCTGCTGTCGTGTAACTAAATAGAGTCTCGATCTTTCTTCTATATCCCGTGCTTCTAACGTTTTACTCAAAACGCTCTCCCACACAACGGGCATACCCCAAGCTCTTGCTCTAAGGCTTTCTTTTCTTGTTCTACTTTTTCAAGTTCACCATTTAAAATAAAAATACCCTGCTCTTGCCCTTCACTTTTTTTCTTTATCTGTTTTAAAGTATTATAAATATCAGTATACTGTTGTTCCTTTTTTTGAATCTCTTTTACCTTTTCAGCTCTATCAGCCGATATAGAGATAGTTTTTGCAATATCTATAATGCTATAAGCTTGAGTTATTTGCTGGCTTAATAAATAAAGATTTTGTAATAACTTTCCTCTACGTATGCAATTTTCTATAAACGAAGTATCAGGAACAACGGCTATTTGAATAACATAATCTTGCTTTTGAATTCTTGTTTGTAAAGACCAAAGTAAACGACTAACTTGAATCTTTTGATGCAGAGACTGAACATCCCGTAAGGTATTAACTAAACTTTTCTCATCTATGCTATCCACAACTTTTGTAGCTTTAATTGCCTGAGCAACTAAAGATTCAAGAGAAGATAAAATACTACGATGCTCTACTAACTTGGAAGAAAGTTCTTGATAATATTCTTTATTAGCCAGAAGAGTTGTTACTTGAGAAGATAGGGCGGAAAGATTTTTGTAAGCTTCTAACTTTTGATCAATATCTATAATCTGTTGCTCGTTACGAGTATTACTGCTTTTCGCAGATTTAATCGCAGAAGCGCACAATTGAATAGCTCTATTTACAATATCAACTCCCGTTACACTACCTAGGATTTTACCTCTTTTTGAAGGTAATCCATCCCCTTGCATAAGAAAAAGATCTTCCAATTGAGGTTGAAAATTAAAATCCACCTCTATATCACCGAACTTCTGAATAAGGGAAGTTTCCATTAAAGGCAAAACTTCAGCGGGAATTTCAGTATCGAACTTTACATAATCTTCTTTATCGTTTATAGTATATTTATTAGCATCTGAAGCAGCAATATTTTTTACACTCCTACAAACCTTACCCGAATCTGTAGAAAGAGTAATATCACACTGTTTTTCTCCATCTGTTATAAAAGTATTTCCAGTAGGAACATTTCTTATTACCTTCTGAAAAGCTCTCAATACAGCAGACTTCCCATGATTGTTAAGACCTACTATAGCAGTAACTAAAGGAGATAAATCAAGAGCGGTGTCCTTGTGAGACTGAAAATTTCGTATGTATAAAGATTTTATCATAAATTGTCAAATACTACTTCAACTTCTTTCCTAATTATATCTAATGCCTGCGCTGCTAAACCTCTCATTTGAGGATGTGCTTTTGGTGAAGTTCTTAACTTAAAAAAGTGTCTCCACTCTCTAAAATTAGTGGTCATTACAATTTCGGTTTTCAATGAATTCGGTAATAAATCTCTGGCTTCTTGGGGAGTATCACCTAACTGTAAAGCCTGTAAATAAGCAACTTGAGCATTATAACAACCCTTAAACCAATTTTGAAATTTTGAAAATTTATCTTCGGGTAAATCGTCAATCCACCTCTCATCAGAAGATATTATTTTAACTTGATTGAACCTAACAGGAAGAATGATTGTAATTTCATTCCCAAATTTGTCTTTACTGTAATTACAATAACGAGTAGATTCCTGAGAATAAGAAACAAGCCTATGCCTTACCATTTCATGAGTTACACCTCTATCAGTAATAAACCTAAAAGAAGCATAAGCATGCTCTAATACAGATTCGTGTCCGCTTTCAAGTATCTTTTTAACGAATTCTTCTGCAGATTCCTTAGTTATAAGATCTTCGGATTTATAACATGTTCTTCCAGCTTTCTCTATAACCTGTAATGCATTTGGAGTAATAAATTCTAATGTCGCAGATTGTTTTATTATTTTCATTTTTGTACCTTATCCGAACTACCAAATCCCTTTTCTCCCCTTACAGATTTAGATAATTTTCCTACCTTAAACATATAAGTAGAAGGAACTCTATAAAAATCAATTTGAGCTACTTTATCTCCTGTACGAATTCTTACAGGATCTTTCCCGTGATTATACATAATAATTGTCCACTCCCCTCGATAATCATTATCTATAATACCTAAATGACATCTTATTCCTCTACGAGATGCAAGCCCCGACCGTGTAAAAATACGCCCCGCAATATTACCCAAAGGAGTAATAGTCCAATTTAAAAAAGGAATATGAAAGTGAAAAGCGGGGGCAAATTTTAACCCCGTATTAATTTCTTGCCAACACCCTGCAGGTATTGTCCAGTTAATATTAGAATATACATCCCAGCAAGCAGCTCTATGATAAGCTCTTGTAGGTGCAATTGCATGAGGATGTATTTTTTGATATGTAATGAATACAGGGCCTAAATATCTAAAATATCCCCAAATAAGTAACAACGCAATTATACAAACCGAAATAATCATAACGGACGCCTCTTGTCTTCAGATTTTTTTACTCCTTCTTGATACTTTACAAACTTATCAAGTTCCTCTTGAGCAGCGGCTTCTATTATACTAAAATTAGGATCTGCCCTACGCATAGCTTTAATATCGTTTTCAACTAACTTTATACACAATTTCTGTAAATCTTCAGCTACAGGTGCTGCTTGATCCCAAGATATCTTATCAGCATCAACTGTAAGAGTAGTTCCAAATCTACGACTCTGAAACTTACCTGTTATCCCTATTTCGTAATGTTTTGTAATAATCATTTTATTTTCCTTAAAAGTTCTAAACGCCCCCTAACAAGATACTTTTCCCAGTCCTCTGCAAGCTTTTGAAATTGCTGCGGACGTGTTTTACAAAACCAGAGAAAAAAAGCAAAGGGATTCTTATGTGCAGAAAATTCAGAACTAAATTTATGATGTTTTGGACACAAAGAAATACCATTATTTACATCATCCATAAATTCCTTAATCTGTCTAGGAACGATGTGATGAGCGTTCAAAAGCTTCTCTACACCGCAAAATGCACACTTGCGATTATCTCTATCTTTTACAGTATTAGCCCAAACCTTAAGTTTCTTGTTACGAACTCTTTTTTCAAGTTGTCTAATACGTTTTTTTGTTAACTTTTTTTCTTTAATCATAAAAATATACTATAAAGAGAGTTACGGCTCTCCATTATAGGTCATACTATTTCTTTAAACTCCCTGCGCCGCCTTTAGGAAATAATAGCGATTTTCCGGCAGGTCGTTGAGGTGCAGCAGGCCGTCGAGGTGCAGCATTAGAAGATTCCCCCTCTCCTGAACCTGCCTCTCCTCCATTATCTTCAGGTTCTTCCTGTTCTGCAGAAGAAACTCTAGCTGTATTAGTTGTTCGGGATGATGTAGAAGGGGAGGACGAACGTCTTCCAGAAGTAGCTTTTGCAATCTCCTTCTCATACTCTTCTATAGACCAGATACTTTCAAACTCGTTTTTAGTACCTGCGTTCCCTTTCCTCTGCTTAACAACAACGCGAGCGTAAAATTCTCCTCCTAGAGCATCGTCGGTATCAAAGCCTTCACCTAAAGCAAGAGCAGGTAATCCAATTGCTAACCACATTTTTTCGAGCTTTGAACCTACAGCCATATCAGATGGCATAGCAATAGAAACCCTTCTTCCGGCTTCTTCACAATCATTCATTACTTCAAATGACCATGAATGAAAAACCTGCGAAGAATCGTCTTTTCTACTGCGTTCCGTACAATCTGTTACGCGTAGTAAATAAGTACCGTCGGGTACAGGATCAAAAGTTGTTTTTTGACCGATTGGCATAATGTATCTCCATAAAAAGTTTAAGATGATGATGTAATTGACAAAACCGAAATAATTAACTTAATAACATTAAAAACTGCAGCCCATTGCACCTCTTCGTCATCTGTATGATAATTACGTAAAGGTAAGCCTATATGTATTCCCTGTAGTTTATTTTTTGTATATCTAGCTAATGCTCCTATCTCTGTAATAGCCATTCCCTCAGTAGCTGTCCAGGGAATAGAAAGATGGTCTGCTTGCTTTTGAAATAAAGATACCTGCTTGGCACACATATCTCCATCTTCGTCTCTACGTCTTAGACTAATAGTACCGGTCATTACAGGAAAAGCTTTAAAAATATCAATGTCAATCCCTATGGGAACGATTTGATGATGTGCAGAAGAATAAGCTTTTAAAAACATTTTTATTTGATGCCAAGAATGTTTAACCTCTTCTCTCGTAGTAAACAAAACAGAAACAGGCTGCTTAGAAAACATATACACATAATAAGCAATGGCAATTCCAATAATATCATCTAATTGACCTGTTACAAAAGAATTATAATCTTTGGGAAGTGTGTTGTAAGGTTTCCCCGAAGGACTGCATACCCTATCTAAATGAGTAACTAAAACATATTTTGGAGGTGTAATGGAAGAAGTAATATAAGCACAATATGGCTTTCCCTTTTTTGTAACAGAATAGAATTCATGGAGAGGGTGTACTGGTAGAAATGTCTTGGAAACTTTATGCACCATTTGCTCTTCATGTCCAGTCAAAGAAGAGATAGAAGAATATTCTTGCAATTGATCCATTATAATTGTTTTAACTCTATTAAAATCTATATTCATGCAATTACCTAATTAGGATAATCTGGTCGGGGTTTTACAGGATAACCTAAACCCACCAGAGTATCGATAGCTTTCTGCTGTCGTGAAAGATTAGTATTAGCTTTGTCCAGTTCTTCTTTTTTTACACTAACAAGAGCAATAGATAAATCTAAGTCTTCAATAACTTGGTCTAAAATATCTACTAAATCAACAAGCTCTCTTATTTCTTCATGGATAGCGGCCTCTTGAAGCTCTTTATTTTTAAGTTTCTTAACATCTTCTCTTGTATTCAACAAAACACCACGTGCTTTCCTATAAAGCCGTTTGGCACGAAAATAACATTGTTGCCACCAAGCTTTTTCTCTATAAATATCCATTATAATAGCAGAAGTTCTACTCTGATAGGCTTGAATCTCGGCATATAGTTTATTCATCCCTACAACATCATCTTGGGGTGCCTCGTCTAGAGAAATTTTTATATTAGAAACTTCACTAAGCTCTTTATCAAAAGAATAGTTTCTATTCCTAACTTCATCTACAATTTCTAATAATTGAGGCAAACACTCGTTGAGAGGATGCCAAACCTCATCTCGATTTAACGGGAGCTGCATATAGTATTCTATAAGTTTGTTTCTTCTGTACTCTCTACAGAGGGATTAATAGCGTTTGCGACGACAGTAGGTAGAGAAGCTTCTAACTCTAGTAACTGCTGCTGTAACTCTGCTATTTGCTGCTTTACCAACTGAATACTTGCTACTGTTTGAGCAACATTAGAATCAGTAATAACAGAGGTTACTATATTTGTAAGTTGAGTAAGGTCTGTATCAGGCATAAACAACTCCTGTTGAAAAAATATATAATAAACAAAATCTGTGTGCGGCGACAGGAAAAAGTTTAAAGAGGAAAGTGGTAAGAAAGCACTTACGCTCCCTTTTGTCCTGTAAGGGGTGGCCGCACACAATAATACTATACACGTGAATCACTTTTAACTTTAGAAATAATAGCTTCTCTAACAGCATTAAATAAAACAGGATCTTTGGTTAATAATTCTAAAGCTTTAGCTTCTTCCCCAAGTTTTGTCTGCTCAAAACTAAATGTTCGCCCGTCTTTTCTAACAATTTCATAATTTACAGCTGTGTTAAGAAGATCTACTTCTTTAGACACCCCTTTTCCAAAAACAATATCAACGATAGTTTCTCTAAAAGGAGGAGCAACTTTGTTCTTAACAACCTTTATTCTGGAACGAACCCCAATAACATCTTTCCCTTCTTTAATTGCCTCTACTCTACGAGTGTCAAGACGAATAGAGGAATAAAATTTTAAAGCCTCTCCTCCCGAGGTAGTTTCGTTACTACCAAACATGACTCCTACTTTTTTACGGATTTGATTAATAAAAATCAAAATCGTTTTCGTTTTACTTACAACTCCTGTAAGTTTCCGCATAGCTTGAGACATTAAACGAGCTTGGGCAGCCATGGTAGCATCTCCCATCTCTCCTTCTATCTCTTTTAAAGGAGTCAAAGCGGCTGTAGAATCAATAATAACAAGGTCTAGACTAGCACTAGAAATCATATCCTCTGCTAATTGTAATGCCTGCTCTCCATATTCGGGTTGTGTTAATAACATTGTATTCGTATCAACACCTATTCCCCTAGCTAACTTTAAATCTAGAGCATGTTCTGCATCAATAAATAAGACATTTCCACCAGCTTTTTGAACTTCGGCAGCTATTTGAAGGGATAAAGTAGATTTACCTCCAGCCTCTGTTCCGAAAATCTCGATAATACGTCCTCTAGGAATACCAAAAACACCTAGAGCTATATCTAGGGAAGTTATCCCGCTCGTTATGACAGGTATATCAGGAATAGGCCCCCCTCCTAAACGTTGAACAATACCTTTCCCATGTTTTTTCTCGGCAGCTTTTATAGCCTCGTCCAACGCTTTACGCTTCTCTGTTATATCCTTTACAACAACTTTTTCTTTCTGTTCTGTCACTATTTTCTCTCCTATATTACTTAAGTTACTTACTATCTTTCCCTTCCAAACTTTCCCTAATAACTAAGGGATTGAGATTAGACAAAACATCTTGCTTATGAATTATCCAATCTTCCCTATCTGGGTATTGCCAAAAACAGGTTTTTCGGTATACTTTATTTGTATCTTTAAGCACTACTTCTTCTAAAAACTCATCTTGAAAAGATGCAAGAATTTGCTCTAAATACTTAATACCAGTAACTGCTAATTCAGAAGCATGTGGGGATGCAGGAGTATTCCACATACCGGGTCTTAACCAAGATTTAGATAAAGTCAGTGTAGGAAAGCCGTCTAAAGTGCTCAAACTTATTTGAAAGCACGAAACAACCCAATCTGGATGTTGAACAACCTTTGTAAGAAAGTAAAAGCCCCGACTACTTGCTCGCAACGTAATATAAGTATATCCAAAAGTATGATCTTTATAAGCAGGTTGATCTGGATAGTTAAATCCACAACAAGACCATAAAGGCTTAAGATCGAGTAATGCAAGCATAGCTACTACTCTTTTAATAGGAACGTCAATATCATCTGCTAAGCAAGTTACACAAGAAAGTTTTGTCTGTAATTCTTCAAGTGTTAAATTGCTTAAACCAATGTTAGCTCTTGAAAACTCTTCAGCTGTTAGCGTAACTGTGTTATCCTCATTCCTTTTCATCCTATCTCTCTCCAAATGATAAAATTCGTATCCTATTCGTAGATAAGTAAAGACAAACTTTAACCTTTGCTTCTATAAACATATACCTTGCAGCCTCAATACTTTCTTTCCATCTTTTATCAGCTTCAGTAGGAATATCTGGATTATATTTTCTACCGTCTATCCAGACTTCTTTGATACCAACCTGAATAATTGCTCTTGCACAGTCTGCACAGGGAAACCATTCTAAATAGATACGGGAACCTTTCGGTATTCCCCTACGAGCTCCAAGATATATAGCATTACGTTCCGCGTGTTCATAGTATAAGTATTTTATGGGCCTCTCTTGCCGATCTGATCTCTCCGCAACTCCTATCGGAAGCCCATTAAAGCCTGTAGAGATAATTTCATTATCTTCTCCTACAATAACGCAACCTACTTTGGTTGAAGGATCTTTTGATTTAGATTTTATAACCTCTGCAAGGTTAAAAAAATATTCATTCCAATCCATCAGATTGATCCTCGAGAACGTTTATCTTATCACCAACCTTTTCAAACTTTTCTGCCTGGTCTCTCATATTCTGGGCTACCCTACGTAGACGTTTTTGAGCGTCAAATAAATCTTGCTCTAGTTTTTTATTTTTTCCCCTGAGCTCACCATTTTCCATTTGAAGCTTGGAAATAACTTGTGCCATCCCAGGAGGTGTCTTACCACTACACTGCAATCCTAAATCTGAGGCAATTGCGGCAATATGATGAGATACTTTCTCAAGCAGGGTATGAGGTAAGAGAGGGGGTAGGGGTTCGGTTAAGGTCTCTGGAAGATTTTTTATAACCTTAACCATAGAAGAAACGCTACGCGGGGCAGAAGGAATTCTGGTTTCTTTCCAAATTTCATCCACAACTAAAGGCATTACATCTGGACTAATGTCCTCTACATGCGTGACCTTCAAGCTACTTAATTTTCCTACAACGGTAACGAAGTTATTACGTTCAAGAACACGTAATGTACAAAGAGGAACTTTGCAAAGAGCGGCTGAATCTTTTGTCTTCTTACCCTCTTTCAGGAGAGAAATATACATCGTTAACCGTGCAACTTTTTCTTCCAAGCTAATATATTTACCCTTCATAAATCTATCCTTTCATATATGATATGTATTTATATTATACACGCTTATTCTGACAAAAAATGTTTTTCTAAAATATCTTGAGTCAATAGATCCACCCTTTCAATATCAATTTGCTCGGGTAAGGAACTGTAGGTGTAAGCATTTGCAAGCACTGTAAATAACTTTTCAGCTTCTTCTTTTACTTGCTGGAGACTCCATTGTCCTGTTTTTATAGCAATCAACTGTTCTCTATCAGGTCGTTCAACAACAAGTTCGCCTGTCTGTAAAAATTCAGCCCCTTGCCGCAACAACCTGATTAAATGAGCTGCGTTTTTACAATCATAACCGAACTTATCTACAAGGTTTTTCCTTTTCTTCCCCATATAGCCACAATAAACCATGTGTTCCATCTTATGTAATTGTGCTTTGGCATAATTTACAAAAGTTTCGTAAATCTGTTTATGCGCAAACAAATGCCTGTGCTCCTGAAGTTTCTCAAATGCCCAAGAAGTTTTGATTATATACTTAGAAGGTGCCCATAAAACGGACAAAACATTAGGATTGGATTTGATTAGTAAATTAATAAACTTTTTAAAATCATAAACCAATACATCCCAACTACCTTCTATTTTTTCAAACTGCTCAAACTTTTTTAATCCATAAAAATAAGAAGCAGGTGGGATAGCTACTCCAATAACATCTTTATCGTCGATAGAGTTAGGATCAGCATTTGGAATATAAGTATTATGAGCAATGCTCCCACGATAACATAAAATGATAGAATGTTCTAGCATATCAAAATCAGGAGCTGTAGTTAGAATTTTATTCGGAAGTATATACTTGACAAACGCAGAATAATGTTGTATATTACATATAGTTAATAAACAAGATTATTTACGGAGCTTATATGGCAGACTTAACATTAACAGAACTACTGAAGAAATACGGAAGCGATGACAAAGCGCGTAGCTTTTTAGAAAATATTCGCTGGCCTAATGGTGCTATATGTCCTCGCTGTAAAACTAAACAAGATCATAAAATTACTGCACATAAAGAATCCGAACACGGAGCAAGAAAAGGCGTTTACTTTTGTTCTAAATGTCGTCAGCAATTTACTGTTACTGTTGGCACTATAATGGAATCCAGTCATATTCCTTTAGGTACTTGGCTTGCTGCAATCTTTTTAATCTGTGCATCTAAAAAAGCAATATCTTCTAAACAATTAGAGCGTATGTTAGGAATTACTTATAAATCTGCATGGTTTATGTCTCATAGAATCCGTCATGCAATGGAAGATACAAGCATGGAAAAGTTAGCTGGTATCATAGAGGCAGACGAAGCCTATATTGGAGGCAAACCAAGGAAATTAGCAAAGAGAAAGTTTCATGGTCGTGGTACAGCCGGTAAAACTCCCGTTGTTGTATTAGTAGAAAGAGACGGTAGAGCAAAAACAAAAGTAATGCCTGATGTTAATAGAATAAATCTTCGTGAAGTAATGCGAAAGAACATTGATGTAAATTCTAAAATTATGAGCGATGATTCTCCGTTATATAACAACATCGGAGTATATTTCAACGGTAGACATCATTCTGTAAATCATTCTAAATGGGAATATGCACGAGGCGAAGTTAATAATAATACAGCAGAGTCTTTCTTTGCATTATTAAAGCGTGGTATCTATGGAACATTTCATAATGTATCCAAAGAACATTTAGAGAAGTATTGTAATGAATTTGCTTTCAGATGGAATAATCGTAAAATTAGTGATACTGAAAGAATGGAAGTTGCTATCTCTATGATCGAAGGTAAAAGGTTAATGTACAAGGACTCATTAAACTAAAGAAAAGGAATAATGCAAAAACAGACAAAAAAGGACAATATATCCTATTCGATAAATGAAGAAGAATTCAAGGACACTGTAAAAAAAATCTTTCAATTAAAATCCTTGAAAAAAACAAAAAAAAGGCCAACGAAAAAAACTCGTTGACCTTTATCTGACAATTTATTATATTGTCGTTGGATGTATTATGATGAATCTCTAATTCGGTTCATTTTAACCGTCCTTTCTTTTTAATATTATTGAGTAATTTATTAGACCCGTTCCGACTGCAATCGGTGACGGGTTTTTTATTTATAATTGTTTTTTCAAGCAATACTAAAATAGCAAATAATAAATAAACATGCAAGTTAAATAACCTCATTAGCACTCATTTAATAGAGTGATAGCAACAACACTACAACTGTTGCGAAAACGCCCCCAACACCTTATAAATCAATATTTTACAGCTGTTATTATGTATAATATACATGACTATTGACTTTTGGTTTCGCTATACGTATATTAGATACATAAAAATTAATCACATTTAGAAAGGAAAGACAAATGTCTGCCGATCTTAAAAAAGCCATTGAGTCCCTAACAACCGAACTCCAAACTATTTTGCAAAAAGAGGCAAGTTTGAAGCGTACAATAAACGAACTCTCTGTTTTAGTTGGCGATCCACCGCCATATTCTAATATTGATTCCAGTATTATAACAGGAATTATTCGGGTTCAGCCCGACCAATTTTTCGGAAAAGCCCTGACAACGGCAATGAAAGAATACTTAAGAATGAGAGGGAGAGCAGCTACGGCAGAAGAAATATACACTGCTTTAAAAGAGGGGGGCTTTGAATTCACGGGAGATGAAAAGTTCTGGTTTCGCGGAGTGGCCGTGTCGTTGGGAAAAAATCGCAGAGATTTTGTATTCGTTAAAAGTAGTAGTGCTTATGGGCTATGGGAGTTTTATCCTGAAAAGGCAAAAGAGCGAGAAAAAGCTCAAACAGAAGAACCAGAAGAGAAAGAGGTCGATCAAAAAAATGAAAACCCGAAATAGCAACGAACTATCCCGGGTTTAAAATCACAATCCCACTTGTGATATAATCCACTACTTGCACGTGGGGAATTGAGATAGACTGTGTTCAATTTACATTCCTCAAATTTCAGATGCAAGTGTTTTTTCATTCTAAATTGAAAGGAACATACAATGGCAAGTACCGGATTGTATGGACCGTTTCCGTTGACTACAACAAGTATAGACGAAAATGCCGCCGGAATTGCTCCGGGAGCTTACGCTCTTGGAACAAAGAATAAAGAAGGTGGCTTTTCTGTCTCCTATGTTGGCAGATCAGACGACGATTTGAATGGCCGATTAAAACAACATGTGGGAGAATATACCCATTTCAAACACGCTTTTTACAAAACATCGAAAGAAGCGTTCGCGAAGGAATGTATTCTTTATCATGATTTTTCTCCGCCTGATAATCAGGTCCACCCTGCAAAACCAACGGGAACAAAGTATCAATGTCCAGTGTCTGGATGTGAAAACTAATTTTGTTGTATTTTAGTTTTTTCCATCAGACGAAGGGCATCCATTAAGGCCACCATATAGCCATAATGCCAATATATTCTTTCTATTGACATTTCTATAAGGTGGCCTTGTTGTTTTTGACAATCCTTTCCATTCTTGTCAAGCCACACTTGTAATCCATCAATTCGCGCTCTGAGTTTTGTCTCAATTATTTTATTGAATTTTTTCTGCATAATTAGCGTTTCTGAAGTATATACTTCCGATTTTATTTAAAAGTTCCACTGTTCTCCTTTGCAACTATTCCTTAATGAGAATATAATTCTCTTTTTCATAATATGCTTTCCTACCATATCCAATATGATATTTTTTAGGTAAAAAAGCAACTAATTTTTAATTAATAGAATCAAGGAGATAATGTAGTATACTCTACAATCTCTCTCTTACCAAAAAGCTGTTGTTTAGCATAGTTAATAGCATATTCCTTACCTTTTCCATCTGATGCAAAACAGCAACTGAGAAAAGTTTTCGGCCCTGGTCCAAATAGTTTGAATCTCCAATTATATCTATGTACCTCGATCGTACCTTCTTTTCCATTGTTTATAATAACAACAGGAACGTTTTTCTTTTTATCCATATCTTTCTCCATTATGTTTTTAAAACTTCATTAATAATATCTTTAAAAGCTTCTCCACCATATTTACCAATATACTCATCTGGGTCTTTTGCACCAGATAAAGAAATAGACCAAAAACTACAATCATTGTCTTTGCACAGTTGTCGAGCTTTCACAGCAGCCTTTTGTCCTGCAGTATCGCTATCAAAACAACATACAATATTAGAAGTAAAGTGTTTAAGAATTAACAAATGCTCTGGTCTTAAAGCCGTACCGCAGGGGGCTACAATATTGTCAACTCCTTCTTGAAATCCTTTACATACATCCATGTTCCCCTCTACAACTACTGCAAAATCGTAAGACTGTATTTGATTAATAGACTGATACAGACCGTACAAGGATAAAGATTTTTTATAGGCAAAACTCGAGGGGCTATTTATATATTTCTTTGTAGTTACGTTCTTTTCCAAAGTTCTACCGCTAAAACCTACAACCCCTCCTAGTAAATCAAAAATAGGAAATACAACTCTATTTTGAAATTTATCGAATATAAGACCTGAAGTAGAATGAAAATTACCTGTACTGATAAAGGAGTCAACAGAAAGTTCATTTAACTCTAAAAAAGATAAAGTAGTTTTTGTCGTAGGAGAATAACCTAGCTGAAAGAGTTCAATCGTTTCTTTTGTTAGTCCCCTTTGGGTCAAATAATCAAGAATGTCTGGGGAAATTTGAAGAGAATGATTGTACCAAGCAGATAGTTGAGTTAAGTATTCAATAGTCTCGTTATAATTATCTATAATATCTTGTAAATTCATTACTCCCATATCCGGGTTTTTAAATTTTCATGTGTATCAATACATTCCTGACAAGCTGTTATAATCCATCCTTTGGAATGTTTTATATTCTTCATACTCCCACAGAATTCGCAAATGCTGTAAGATAAATGCTCTGCAAAATTTAGCATAGCGTAAATTTCAACACTAGCACTATTTACATAAAACCTTAAACCTCCAAATTTTTCTTTTACCTGTACAGCAACAACCTGATGGGCAGGTTTGATTTCTCTTTCAGGCCTTGCTAGAGTCTCAGCCTTTAATTTTTCCAATCGTTTTTGATCTTCTATAAAGCTATAATATTCTTTAAAAAGAACATCATCCCCAGCTCTTAGAGCAAGTAACATTTTATTAAACGTTTCATCCCGCACAGCCTGCTTTTTAGATCCGTTAATACTCCATTGAATCATAGCACATAGACTATCTATAAGATAGTACCACCCGTCTCCGCACTCAAACCCGAAGCACATTAGGGTCTCTTGGGGGGATTTATTTCTATCACAAAAGATTTCTGGGTATTTTTTACAAAGCGCTTCGTCTAGTTCTTTTTTCATTGTCTAACTCCTTCTACTACATTATCTTTTACTTTCAAACCATCATGTCTCCAAAACCATCTTTTATGAGGGCGGAAAGGAAAGTCAGAAGGTAATTCACAAATTTCACCAAAATCTTTTGGGGATGTAGAAAAATCCACATCTCTTGGAGAATGGCACAAAGCTCTAACCTGCTGCCTACAATCAGCTAAAGCTTCCATATAACCACCAAGACGGTGATAAGCTCTCCAATCTCTTTTTTCTTTCGCATCTTGCCTTGCAAGTTTCAGTAAATTTAAACGGGCTTTCCAATTATGTTTTAAGGTAATCAAAAGCCTTCTTACCCTCAACCATTTATTTACCCCTCTATATTTCAATACATGCCTTACGATTTCAGGATCAACTAATTTAGAAAGGTCTCTAACAATTAATTCAGGATGGTTTTGTCTGTAGTTATTTATATCATCCATTTTTATATATCCTCACTTTGTTTTTATTAAATGCATAGTATTTTATTTTTTTGTACTTACCTTTTCCGACACTCCCTTTTATTGTAATATTGTCACCGATAATTTTAGCAATTGTTCCATAAAAGAAACGATTACTGTAAGAGGTAAACTCTCCACGAGCAGAAAGGCCTATCAAATTTATAGCATCCATACATTAATATAATACACGCAAAAAATAAAAACCCCCGTCGAGAAAAACGGGGGTCAGAAAGGAGGTGGCATTATATTAAACAAATACCACATTAATAATATACACGCGAATTACTGCATAGGCTCGCGATCTAATAAATCTTCTCTTGATTTCTTTTCCTCCGGAGATTCGGCTACAATTCCTTCGGTGGTCAAAAATAACCCTGCAATGGAGGCTGCATTCTCTAACGCACACCTAACAACCTTGGTAGGATCAACCACACCAGCGCGCATTAGGTTATCGAATTTGTCTGTCAAAGCATTGTAACCATACCCTACAAGAGATTGCACTTCCCCTCCGTCTGTAATGGAATTCCCACCTCTACCACCATTACCACCGGAAGCTCCACCTTCTCCATCACGAAGGGGTTCGGGACGTAAAACTTTCTCTAACATAACATCCCCATTCTTACCTGCATTTTCAACGATGGTATAAAAAGGCTTTAACAAGGCTTTATATACTATCTTTTTACCTATTTCTTGATCGGAGTTATCTAATTTGAAACTATCAGAAAGTAATGCTTCTCTAGCACGAATCAAAGCTATTCCTCCTCCGGGAACAATTCCTTCTTCTACAGCAGCTCGGGTAGCATGTAAAGCATCCTCTATTCGCATTTTCTTTTCTTTTAATTCAGTTTCAGTAGCAGCTCCTATATAGAGAATACCTATTCCACCTAATATACGAGCTAATCGTTCTTGTAGCTTTTCTTTATCGTAATCAGATGCAGTAGTTTCTAATTGAGCTTTAATTTGATCTGCCCTCTTAACAATCTCTTCTTTTTCACCAGCTCCGTCTATTATAGTTGTATTCTCACGAGTGACTACTACTTTAGCTGCAAAACCAAGATCTTGCAATGTAACAGATTCTAGGGTACGTCCGGTTTCTGCACAAATAAGCGTAGCCTTGGTTAAAACAGCAATGTCTTGTAAAATATCCTTCCTTCTATCACCAAATCCGGGAGCTTTAACCGCACAGGCACTGATTTTGCCCTGCATTTTGTTTATAACTAAAGTATTAAGAGCAATTCCTTCAACCTCATCTCCTATAATAAGCAATGGTTTTCCATTTTGACTTAAATACTCAAGGATGGGGAGTAGGGGTTTTATAGCCGATACCCTCTCCGTAGTTACCAAAATATAACAATCTCTTAAAATAGCCTCCATTGTTACGGGATTTGTAATAAAATACATCGAAAGATATCCGCGATCAAATTGCATACCATCAGATAACTCAAAAGTAGTATCAAGGCCTTTTGCATCTTCAACAGTAATGATGCCTTCCTTACCTACTTTTTCCATCGCTCCTGCAATTAATTTACCAATTTCCTCATCATTGTTTGCAGAAATCGTTCCAACATGTACAACATCTTCAGATGTCTCGACAGGATGACTAAGTTTTTGTAGTTCTTGTACTACAGCCTTTACGGAAATATCAATACCCCTTTTCAACTCAATAGCATTTACTCCTACATCGAGACTACGAAGCCCTTCACTTATAATAGCTTGGGCAAGCACAGTAGCAGTAGTAGTCCCATCTCCTGCAACATCTGCTGTTTTGGAAGCTACTTCCTTCACAAGCTGAGCTCCCATATTTTCAATGCTATCTTTAAGATGAATTTCTTTTGCTACAGTAACTCCATCTTTTGTAACTAAAGGCCCTCCGTAATGACGATCGATAACGACGTTCCTGCCTTTCGGACCTAAAGTTACCTTTACCATATCAGCAAGAGCATCAACACCTTTCTTTAAAGCCGCTCTTGCGTCATCACTATACTTTAAAATACGAGATTGAATCATTTGCACTTCTCCTTAATTAAAAAGCAGTAGAAACAATACAAAAATTTAACAATTAATAATCTCTGGTCTGTATTTCTCAATAAGATCTAAAAAATGTTTCAATTCACTTCTATATAAAGAATTTCTATGTTTATCCCACCTATTATACAGATCTTTATAAACATCACGTAAATCACTTCCAGAAGCTTCTCTTATATCAGATATTGTTTCTTCTTCAGAAGGTATCTCAAACGTATAAATAGAAGACATTTTTTTGTATATCTTACTTAGCTTATCCCTTTGTCTCTTTACTAACTTATCTTGGGGAGAACCTATTCTTTGCTGACCACTATACCCCATCCTTACAGCATCTAAAAGATTCAACACTCTCCAAACTTTGACAAGATTGGGATTTCCTCCTAAATAATTATTCAATCGTTCAAGATTTATAGAAGCCCCAGAAGTAGAAGCCCAGCCACCTGTATAATTATTCTTAGAAAGTAGTTGAGTACGAAGAATCTGCCACTCTACATCGTAAAGTATTTGCTTTTGCAAAGTATCCACTATACAGCACCTAATAACTCTCTTTGTAAGGTAACGAGTTCTTGTTCTGTTGCTCTTTCTCTCTTACCAAGTTCTTGAGCAATCCTATGAAGCAATATTTGCAAGAACTCGAACTTTTGATTCTTTAGAAATTTTTCCCAATAAATATTATCAGCTGAATAGATTACCTTTTGTAGAGTTTCTTGAAGACGTAATACTTCCATCAAAGGCCAACCAATAATATCGAGGAGCTCTTCGTCTGTTTCTCTCGCAATATCATTCAAAACATAAGCATCTTTATAAACAGCATTACTTTTATCAAGTTTGTCAAGAACCTTTTTTACAAGTTCTTCTGCTTTTTTACGATCGTAAGCCATAAATAAAACACTCCGTTATTCTACAGTTAATTTTTTCTTTTGTCCGGTTAATATTATATATTCTTTTATCTTATTATACACGCTTTCCCACGCTTCTTTTTCTGGGTTTACTTCAAGTAAAGACCCCCAATTTTTGCCTATTTTCATTTCAGCTTCAATAGGCACTACGATTCGCACATCTTCAGGAGGATTACTCATTTCGTGATAAACTTTTTTGGCTACTTGCTCCAGATGTTCATCCGCTATAGTAAATATCAAAGAATCGTATACAGTCAATACCATCCTGGCTTTTATATTATTTTCCCACATCCATTGGGCGATTCTTATACCCGCCCGCATAACTATATCGGAAGCTCCTCCTTGGATGGGACTATTCTGTGCTTGTCTCTCAGCGTCTGCCCTTAAACCTTGATCTTTAGAATTAATATTAGGTAATCTTCTTCTCCTACCAAACAAATTTTCAACATATCCTTGAGTTCTAGCTTTTGTATGCTGACGTAGTAACCACATTTTTGCTTTAGGATATCGTGAAAAGAACTGATTAATTATATGCTGTGCATCTCTCTTACTAATACCTAGTTGTTCTGCTACGCTTTCTGCACCACGCCCATACATAATTCCAAATACTACTAATTTAGCATTTTGTCTCTCGTCTTTTTTAACATCTTTAACTAACTCTTTAAACTGCTCATAAGTAATATCCCCACGAGGAATGGCAACACCTTTCCCCGCTGCGGCCATAAGTTTATGAATATCAATACCTGTTTTCAAATCACGAATAGCTTGCGGATCTTCAGAATAATTAATCCATGTTCGGAATTCCATTTGTGATCCGTCTATTTCTAACATCCACTCCCCTGGGTCGGCACAAAAGATATCTTTAATATCATCTGCAGTACCTGTCCTAGGAATATTATTTAGATTAGGATCCTTAGAAGAAATACGCCCTGTTTTTGTTCCCCAAACCCTATAATCTGTGTGAACTTTGTTACTTCCATCTAGCCTTTCTTTAATACCATCTAAAAAAGTGCTTTTAAGATGATTTAAAGTACTCACACGGGATAAAGCAACGCAAAACTTGTGCTTGTATTTCGTAGCATAAACTTCTAATACTTCAGCATCTAAACTAGGATTCGTAGTTGCTTTTTTTCCTTTTTTAGTATACTTAATAATAGGAAGCTTCATTCTACCAATTAGCAATTCTTTTAATTGTAAATGAGAATTAGGATTAAAAGAATAATCTAAATCATCTGCCTTCCGAGATTGAACATATGAATCAAATGTAGGAAATCTATTCTTTACAGTACTAGAACTGTTATTATATTTTTTTCTAAACTCCGTCCAAATTTTATCTTTTTTTTCTTGCTCATATTCAATTACTTGAGGAGTAGTTTGTATAATGTCTTCTTGTTCTTTGATCATTTGATTATACTTAACAAGTGTTCTCTTCAAGTAAGGAACATCAATAGATACTCCCCAAAACTCTGTCATTATCAATAAAATCTGAGCTGGCATAGTAATAGTAAACATCACTCTATCAAGACCTTGTTCGTATATAAGAGGTAAAAGCTTTTTATAACAACGAAAAGTAACATCTGCATCCGCAGGAGAGTAGGTATATAAAATATCTTTTGGGATCTCAGAATAATTTGCAATTTTATTCTGTTTTACATACTGCAATAAAGGTAACTCATATCCTGCCATATCAGTATACTGTGCAGCGAGAACTTCTAATCCGTGAAAATCATTTTCATTTACAAGATGGTGAGCTAATAAAGTATCAAAATAGTAATTATTTACATAACATCCTTTCATCATAAAAAATTCTATATCAAAAGAACCATTATGAAAAATTTTCTTACTACTATTAGCAAAAGCTTCTCCCAATTTTTTCCAAACGTAATCCTGATTTTTTACAAAAAATTCATTTCTAAAATCTATAAATACTGCGGTATTTTCTTGCCAAGAAAAAGAAACCATAAAAACTTCATCTTTTTGCCAATCATATCCTGTAGTTTCAGCATCACAAGCCCATTCTGGTTGTTCATTAAGTTGTTCCATAAGCCAATCAAACTGTTTTTGCGTTTCTACAGAACAATACTCTACAGGTGAGCGGCTTTGGTCTAAAGTTCCTTGCATAAAAGCGTAAACTTTACGTAGGTCTTCTCTAATTTGAGGCAGAAGCTCTATTTCGTTTCTCAAAACATAAGATGGATGTAAAGTAGGTATAACAGTACAATTATATTCATCGCTATGAAATATCTGGCCTCGAATCTTGGTAATTCTACCCATTCCAGGAATAATTTTATTCATAGCGGTATCCCCCATAGGAACTAAAAGCTTCGGTTTTATTTGTCTTAACTCTTTATCAACAAACGGCCAACACGCTTTAGCTTGCTTAACAGTAGGTTTAGCATTTTCAGGAGGGCGACACCCTACTACATTAGTAATACCAATTTCTTTTCTATCAATCTGTACTTCTTTTAAAACCCTATCAAGGAGTTGACCTGCTCTTCCAACAAATGGAACACCTAACCTGTCTTCTTCGCTATTATGAACAATTACAGGAGTACAATAAGTATTATCTTCGGTTTCAATATTATAAACAGTAGTAATCTTTTGAACTTTTTGAATTTTACATATTTTTATATAAAAATTATCTTCGTCTTCCCAAAAAACGCGCCTTTGAACTCTATTATGTGTAGGAAGATTCCATTTAAGTTTCACTATATCTGCATTTTTAATACAAATACGATATATATCAAAATTAAATTTAATTTTTTTAGGTGTCATCTTCCCTACTACTTCTTCAACTCTTATAGTAGGCAAAACACCTAAACTAAGAAATAAAATAGAAGCATCATAAATAGCAAACTTAGAAGAACTACTTATAGAATAAGGCCTACTATCTTTCGTGGGATGATTACCATCTCCCAAATACCAACCAAATAAAAAAGAGGCTTTTACATCAAAACTAGAAGTAAAAAACACTTTCGGAATTCTCTTATATGGAGCTTTAACTCTTTCCCCAAACAAAGATTCTATCCACTGAGCTACTTTTTTTGAATGAAAATGTAAACAAAAAGTTTGCGCATTATATTTTGAAGATATTTTAAATTTTGTAAAAAGAATTTCTCTAATCTTTTTAACATATTTAATATCATTTTTTCCTAAACAAAAAGATATGCCATAAGCAATTTGTTGATTTTTTACATTAGGCTTATATAACAAACATCCTTCTGCCATGTACCAACCTAATACATACGCTAAATCTGCGTCTAGTAATATTTCATCAGGAATACCTCTATTTGTTTTCTCTTCACAAAATTCTTTTAAATCAAAACAATGCTCCTTAACAATAGATTTTATCTTAGGAATAATTACCCAATCATTTAAAGTTATATTTTCTGTTTTTTTCCAAACTTTTTTATAACCATTATAATAACTATACTTACACACTTTAGTGTAACAAGGATAACAATGATTACCATGTCCGTTAAAATCACAACTTTTATGAGGTACAACTAAAATAGAGTGATTGCAAGTAGCAGTTAGAGAATACCCTCCGTATAATTTCAAATTTACTAAAGACTTAGATTCTCTTTTAAAACACTTTTTTACTATTTGTGGAGTCCCTTGAGAAGATAAAACAACATCCCCTTCCTGCAAATTTTGAATTTCCACAATTCCAGTAGGGGTGTACACAAAGGTACCTGCGGGGAAGCAACCAGGTGCTTCTCCTACTAAAATTACTTCTACGTTATCTGGGAAAACAGATTGAACTACTTTTTTCCGTGTTGCACAAAGATCACATCCTTGACAATCTTTAGGTCGTTCTTGTATCATTTTTCAATCTCATTTCCGAAGCAATCCCATTTTTCTACCTCTTGGGTTGCAAATAATTCTATACGGGATAAGTTACCGCAAAGTTTGACAATTCTTTCTCTTACTACAACAGGTTTTCGGGAATGTTTTACATTACGATCAATTACAACAGAATGTACATCATGTCTCTTTATTTTAGGATGCCCTTTTATTCCTATTAAACATACTTCAGCATTAGCCCGAGTATAATGACCTGAACCCCAAAACAATGTCCATTGTTTTTTGTTTACTTTTACCCACACAAATCCTACTGTCTTATATTCAAAACCCCACTTCTCAAGTGTAATAAGACCTTCTTTTAATTTAGGAAAAGTAATCCATAAAAACAAAATAGCATTTTTTGCAGCAATATGTTTGATAGGAAGATTATAAATTTCTTCATCAGACATAGTTGATTTGTATGTTTGGTGTGCAGTACCAATATGTTTTGGCCCTCCTTTTCTTTTATACGACCAAGGAGGGTCTGCGTATATTATGAAATATTTCTTTTTACAAGTAGAAAGATCTTCAATTTGCATTTATTAGAGGTTATTTTGTGTTCTAAATTGAATAACATTAGCTATAACGTCTATCAAAAGCTTATCAGAGTAAGGAGTAGTTATCAAATCCTTTACCTTAGTAGTTTCTTTTGTTACAACCCCACTTATATGTTTGGGATATCTTCCTTTTACTATAGCATATACAATGGGGTTACTTGTATCAATAGATTCTATAGACTTGTATACAAATGAAGGGTGTCTTTCTACATACGCACTAAATTCGCTAGGAACAGAAGCTCCTAACAAGTGATGTGGTTTTTCTGCGTTCCAAATACCTAGAGAATGTAAATGCCCCGTAATCCACAATCTTCCTTGTGCTTGCTTTATTTCTTTACTCATACCTTGTTGTTGAGGATAAATTTCTTGATAAAAAGATTGAGAAAAATTTATAGCTATTTTATCAGCATATGTAGACATGTACTTATAACATTCTATAAACTCTTCTATAGTATATCCATGAACTACCCCTATTTTCTTTCCTGGAAGATCCTGATACTCTAATAACCATTTTTGAAAGTTAACCACAGTTCTATGCATATCTCCCATTACATCAGGAACTATATACTCATCTGGTTGGAGATCTTTAATCCAATTAACATAATCTTTATCTTTCATCGCAACGCCTTCTTCGAAGACACCATTGTCTAGAAGGATCTTACGCCCCTCTTTTTTTGATTGCTTAAAATATTCATAATATCCTGAAACATTATCAAACAAAGAGGCTAGGGCATAATCATAGTCAGTAACTTGTTTAACATATTTCATAAGAGAAAGAGGAGCTTCGTGTGCAATTCTCATTCTATTTTTTCCTTAACTAAATTTTGTTAATTACTCATCCTTATAATCGGGATTTATTACCTTAACAGACATTCTACCGTGAAGCCTCTCACTATACGCTTCTACAACGGGACGAATTACTATTCCCTCTATAGGATTGGTAGTATCTTTATATACGCCTCTGGATAGTTCGACAAGTTCTTCAAAAGACATATTAAAGTTTGGAACTATTTTAATAAGAGGAACTGTTTCTAATTCAAGGTTCTCGCACAAACTTACCATATCATAATAATTCATATATTCCTGTCTATCAACATACCAGATATTAAATACAAAGAGCTTGTGTTCTTTCAATCCCATAGGGTTCTTCTGTATTCCCCCACCGCATATCTCTCCTTGAATCCCGTAATTACCTAATGTTTTTAATTTACTAACAAGATCATATTTTTTTGCTATTTGGTTATAAATACTTGCTTCATCATCAAGCTTTACAGACAGCTTACGAGAACAAACATCTATTTCCCCGTTCCTGTTAACAAAAGTAGAAGAAGTACCGTCGCATTTTAATGTAATATACACATCTCTTCCTCTCAGTTCTTCTAAAATACCTCTACAACCTTGCAAACGGGTTTCATCTGTTCTCGGTATATAAGCAGGAAAGTTACCTTTTATTAATCCTACTAAATGAGGATTGATAGGTTTTTCGTAATGAGACGCTCCTATAATTTCTGAAACGTCTGCACCATCAATAAACTCTGCGGAACGCTCCTCTGAATCAGGAAATTTTCTAAGATAAGAAAGTTCTTTTGACCAGGAAAACTTCTCAAGAATGTTCACAGGAAAAGCTATTCCGTTGGAAACCTCTCCACGTAGTTTCACATTCATACGAATACGAAATTGCTTATTACGAAGAAATTCAAACTCAGGATGTTCTTTCAATATACTATCGGATTTAACATAAACACATTTATCCCCGACCTTGAACTCGCCCTTTCTAACCACTGTTTGAAAACCGCACACAGTAGCTAACTCGAGTAAGTCAGCATTTGGATGTGTCTTAATATCAGAAATTGTTTCTATTGTCGCTACAGTTTCCATATTTCACCTTTATATTATATTAGACTTAAATACTTTCTTTCTTAACTTTTCATTCTCTCTTATAAACTTTCTATTAAATACATAATGACGTACTATCATACTAGGTAAAACTCTTTTTTGTACTAAAAACTGCCAACTAAGAGGAACTTTTACCTTTTTAAAAACAACCTCAAAGATGTGGTTCCCTCTACTGAACTCAACAGCATCTGCTAAAGATCGAGCAAAATAAGTTCCCTTCTTAAACCCTTGCTTTTCAATAATAGTAGCAGCTTCTCTATTCGTTCCGTGAAAACAAATAATAAGAGGTTCCATAAATCTACGCAAGGTATTGTGTTGGATCAAACCCTGCTAAAGCTTCTTTTCGTTCTGTACACGTGCCACAATTGTGAATTAGGAAGCCATCAGCAAAGTAATTACCTATTTCTGTTGTTAAATCATAAGTATCGTCTTCCCCTATTACCTTTAAGGAATCAAAGACGGGACGAGTTAAAAATTTTAATAAGAAACTAAACTCTTTATACTTAAATGTTTTAATATTACCCGTCATTACATTAGTTAAATGCCCACTAGAAAGAACAAAAGTATATGCATCGTAATTAGCATGTAATTTATTTTTGGAATTACTATTATGATCTTCTTTTGTCTGGACATATTCAGTAAAAGGTAAATTTAACTGCTTTAATGCTCGACGAATCTTAGCCACTATCACAGGCTTGCTTTGATAAATTCTATAGGAAAATCTATCTATACCCCCATCGGTATCAATTATACCTCTTAACCACCCTTTCCAAAAATCAAGTGTCTTTTCATATGACTTAATCTGATTCTCAACTGCTTTTACATCTCTTGTAATGCTACAACAAACGTTTATCATTTTACTATGTGCTTTAACAATACTGGAGGATTTATGATCTACAAATCTCATATCTATATTAAAATATTTTTTTACGTTTTCTTTTATCAATTTTGCAAAAATTACCTCCTTGACAGGAACTCCTAAAAATCTTTCTCTGGGGTAGCTCTTCGGCGACGCAAAACTTCCGTCTCCGTCAACAACTCCGGATAACCACCCTGTCCAGAATGCTTTTAAATCAACAGGCGTTAAATCTTTCCAAAAAGGAACAACAAAAGCGTTTGAATGCTTATAAGAAGAAAACTTCTTTGCTACAGCAAACTCTACATTTTTGCTACTAGTGTATCTTGCAATCTTATGAGAATCAGTACACCTAAGAATGTTTCTTCCAAACTTAGCATTATAAATAACCTGCTTTCCGTTAGAATGTACCTGCACAACTTTGTTAGGAATAATTAATTTCTTTTTCTTGTCGTAGCTTAAAATAATATCCCCAACTACAATATCTTGAATTAATTTTTTACTATAATCCCCCATAAGAATTTCTGTATCTTTCGCTACACATTTCCCGCAATGCTTTTCTCCGCCCTTGTAACAAGAATAGGTCTTCTCAAAAGGAACATCAAGCTCTTTTCCAATCAAACCTATATCGCGTTTTGTCAATGCTAAAAAAGGAGCCTTTATTACAACTTTACCTCCAGAAGCAGCTTGCATAGCTTTATCAAAAGGTATTACAAAAGTATCGCGACAATCATCGTATATTGCGTGGTCTCCTGCATGAGGGCCATAAAATACAACTCCAGCTCCAACAGATTCAGCATAGCCTACTGCTATGGAAAGCATAATAGCATTACGATTTGGCACTACAGTACGTTGCATACTCTCATCTTCATAGTGCCCTTCGGGAATATCTCCACCGCTTTTTAGTAAGTCAGATTTGAATAGGTCATTCACAAACGGAAGAGCAATTCTCTGATTTTTAACCTTATAATATTCGCAAAGCATTAATGCGTGTTTATACTCTTCATCGTTGTGTTTAGAACCATAGTCAAAGCTTAAGGTTTCTACTTCATACTCCTCTTTTAAAACCTTAGCTAATAGTACTGCGGAGTCCATCCCTCCAGAAAGAATAATAATAGCTTTTTTCATATTAGTTACCTTTATTATTAATTGTTACCTTACAACCACCTAAATCAAAACCTATCCTCTCGACAGTTTCCCATTATCTCTATCACCGAAGCCAACTGTAACTTTGTCGAATTCCGCAGAAGATACTTTCTTTGTTTGCAATTTCTTTAAAGTAGCAACAGTGTCTTCGAAATTGTTTCCTAAACATTTTACACTAATAACTAAATCGGCTAGAGCGGCAAAAGAAAAATTATCGGTAGCTTCTGTCCATAAATCTATTTCCTCAGAAGTAGCCCCTATTAATTTATGCTCTAAATATATCTTTCTAATACGAGCTTCTGGCATATTTATCTTAATAATTCTGTCAAACCTACGTGGACGAGCGACAATACGGGGGTCTAACCTTTCAGGGTAATTTGTAGTAGCTATATTTAAAACGTTACTAACTTGAATTTCTCCATCTAAGAGGGATAGCAATGAGGCTTCTCCGTAATGTTGAACTATAGCATCTATATCCTCAAATATACAAACAATCGGACGAGTAGGTTCAATAATACGCAAAGTATGTAAAACATGCCCAAAAGTTTCTGGATTATTATTACCAATAAAAGCTAATCCATTCTTTTTTACAATACCTTCGATAATCTGCTGAACAATGCAACTCTTTCCCCCTCCCTGTCCTCCATAAAGAATGTAGCCCCTACGTTGTAAAAAACCATACTTAGAAAATGCATCCCCCGCTAACCAAAATCTATCTATTTCTTGCAGTACATTTTCGGATACGCTATCTGGAAAGTTAATAAGAGTATCGGTATTAATCTGTTTTTTATTGAAAACAATACCTTGAGTTGTTATATTATAATCGTAAAGTCCTGAAGGTAAAAGGTGAAGGCATTCTCCGACAGGTAAATAAGCGTCGTCTCCTACCTTGGCCCATTGTCTAAGAAATGTAAAAGACTTATTATCAGTCTCTACAGGAACAGGTGTAGCTTCTCTACATGCACTACTCTCTCCATTAATTCTCTTAGTAGGAATATCTGCTCCAAAGTCTTCAATAGACGTGTCTGCACTATTTTTCATGCGTCTCTCCGTTATTTTCTAGTAACTTTTACTCCTGGTTTCTTCCTGCCCTGCCAGAGATCCTTGCGATGAATAATATAATAAGTGCGCGGTCCTTCAATCTGAGAAATAAGTGCGTCTCTTCGAGATTTCTGTTCTGGAAACTTTTTTATAACAGCATCGGCTATTTGTGCTGAAGTATAAATACCTTCAGCTAACATAGGAAGAATAATGTGACTCATTTTACGACACTTGTTAGCTTTTGACATAATAATCCTTGTAAAGAAAAATATAAGCCCTTTATACTAAAATAAAGGGCTCTACTGGTAAGCGAACAATTTTTATTTAGAAACTTCAGCTGTATTCTCGGGAACTTCGCTGGGGGTTTCTTTTTTAGCAGGCTTCTTCTTGGAATCTTTTTTTGAAGGGGGTGTAGATTCAGCGCCCCTCAACCCCGGTTTTTTTCCGTTTTGCCACTTTGTAGTATCCTTTAACAGATTATACAAACGAGGACCTGCAATTTGACTGATTAACTTATCGCGTTCACTTTTCTTTTCAGGGAACTTTTCTATAACAGCATCTGCAATCTCAGTAGCTGTATATTTTGCAGCTGCTAGCATAGGAACAATGATATCGCTCATTTTAGGTTGAGGTTGCTCAGAAGCCTTAGGTGGCTTGCTTGTTTTTGGCATTTTGTGTTTCTCCTTGGAATTGGTAGGGGGGGTTGTGTCTTCATCAGAATCTAGTGTAGTTACTACGCGTGGTTTATGAAACTCTTCTTTATACTCAATAAGTTCGGTACCTCCCGCAACATTTATGGGCTTATATTCTCCTTCTGTTTGGATTTGAACGCTAGACACATGAGTTTCATCTCCATACTTTTTCAAAAGGGTTACTTTATAATAAAAACCTACAGTAAGATAATCTTTACCTATCTCTGCGTCTTTTGCAAAAATAATAGGTTGTTTCGTTTGCTCATCAATTTTAGGAGCATTAGGATCAGGAAATAAATACTTAGGGGAGTTTCTCAATTCCTCTGCAATTTCAGCAGCGGCTTCTTTTTGAGCCTCTTTTTTTATACGATCAACAGATTTATTTGTCATAGATTCATTCCTTTATTATTGTTTGGATTATGTGCTTTCTTACCATAATATAATATGTCCATATTTACCCAAAAAAGCAACATTTTTAACCAATAAAATCAAGGGATAATACACTATAAATACATCTTTCTATCTATTATTATACACGCATGGTTACGCTAACAACTCACCTTCTTCTGAAAGAAATTCCTCTAACCTTCTGTAAAACCAAGTCCTTGTAGCCACATCACGAGATAGTAAGCATCTGGAAATTTTTCTGACTTTAAATTACCCGCTACTACAAGTTTACGTCCTTGTATATCATATAGGATAATATTCCCATAAGGGCGTATTTCAAGAATACCATCGAAATTTTGAGCCTTTAAAACACTATCTCTGTATGTTAAAGAATAATCCTCAGTCAGTGGAAAAAGCTCGTGATCTGCACTGGCATCTATTAATACCGTCTTAAATTCTTCAACCAGTTCTTCTTCTGTTTGAAGTTTATCTGCCACCGAAAGACTTTCAACCTTGATTAGAACCTTTTTCAATGGTTGGGTAAATAAATCATCTTTTTGCAAAATAATATCAGCTGCAGGACCAAAGCAGCCGGACAAAGTAATTATTGCAATTATAAAAACAATTAAGTTTTTCATATATGTTTCTCCTTTTTAATAGATTTTATTACTTTCCACATTTCTTTTTTTTCATCATAATGTAATTTTTTCGGAAAATATTCTTGCAAAACAGGCCCCATTGCTTCTTGCAAATCAGACCTAAACTTTGCAATTCTTTCCTTCGTCCGGTACCCATTCTGTTTTGCTACGTCAACTATAGATTTCCCTTTTAATAAATCAAAAATGTATGATTGAAATTTATCGGGGACATCTATTATCAAGGGAAAATTGTTTACAATAGAACTGCTGGGAATCTTATCCTCTAAAGTCATTCCATTCCCGTTTTCATCGCTATTAACAGGAGAATTGATACTAACAGCATCAAATAAAATACGAGTACTATAACCTTTCCCGAACTTTGAAAATTCTTTATTATCACAATGAGGACAAATTAAAATATCTTTAAATGCTAGATTTGGATGCTGATATAGTTCACTACCACATTCAGGACATCTATATTCTGTAATTTTATGTTCTTCAATTTTATGTTTTGAAACTCTACCCCTACGTCTTGCGGTGGTCTGAAGAACATTTATTACAATAGTACGAAACACACCTGAAAATTTCTGATTACGCTTCTTGCCACGAACAACGGATCCGAAAGATCGCAGAACATAAAAAGCTTGAGCTTTCATATCAGATGCAATACACTCTGCATCGTCCCTGTCTTTAGCAATACCAGAATTCATAATTGATGTAATTGCGTAAGGGTATAATTTTTTCCATAATTGATTAAAAAGATCTCCCTTTACTTCATATACATCGCGCAATTGCCCACGCCGTTTACCTTTATAATAATAATTACCCACCTCATATCTTTTCTTAATACATTTACCTTCTTCTCGCACCCGCTTCTGATAACGAAAATATTCTGTTCTGGCACTCCAAGTCATTTTTTCACAACATTGTTCAGCTAATTTATCAATTTCTACTGAGATGTCACTCATACTCCGCTCCTTTTCTAATCAATTAACTGTCAGTCCTTTTCAATTTGTTTTGCTTCCATATTTATTCTCCTTATATAGATATATAAAATAGAAAGCCCTCTTAGTGAGGGCTTTCGTTATTCAATGTCAATTTTGAACCGGCTGCAATAAAACCTTAGATATACCTAATTGAATAGCTCTTGCTTTGTCATGATTTTTACAAAATTCGACATCATCCAATGTATGAGTTGCATAATGTGTCAGAGCATTGAATAAAGCATATTGATTATCACCAAATTCTTTGCTATACATCTTGTAGAGCTTTTCTTCTTCAAACTTCTTTTGATCTTTTTCTTTATTCAAAACCCTCTTTAATATATCTTCATAAGTAGTCTTGGATAGTTTTTTCTTCAAAAGATTCGCAATTTGAGCGCGTGCAATTCCAAGATTCTGAATCCAACCATCTATATCCCAAGAAATGTCCTTCAAAGAAATATTTTCGCCTAAATGTTTCTTTGTCATAAATTGTGTATCACGCAGGCCAAGCAATAAACCGTTTGTACACGCCGTTCGATAAACACCTGTAACAAGTCCGAACAAAATAAGTTTATCATAACTATTCTGTACTTGAACAAAGGGAGTATATTTGTCTCCATCTATATCGAACTTATGTGCGGGTAAAATATAATCCACGTACATCCTATTTCCCTTCGTACCGCCGGTATGAATATCAAATATCTGATATTCCAAATTATTTGCCTCGAACATAGCTTCTATAGAAGAAAGAATTTGAATATGAGGAACAAGTTGATACTCGGAACTACCGCGGCAAATAACTTCTTTAGTATCACTTCTTACAACACAAACACCTCTATCACCTTTAATTAACTTTTCCTGTTTTTCATCTATAATACGCAGTGGATGAGTTATAACAGGAAAATCGACAATAGATTTGTCGGTACAGCGATTTCGCATTCTGGGGTGATGTAAAACATTGTTAGTGGGATTCATAAATACCTCCATATATTTGATTGATATATTTTACCTTTCTTACCACACTACAATATGCAATTATATGTACATAAAAGCAACTGGTTTTTTTACATAAAAAACATCAATAAAATCAATGATTCCAATTATCAGAATTTTGATAACATGTAACATTATAAGGATGTATAGACTCTTCGTTCTCTACCTTTAAAGACCAAGAGTCTACATTAGGTAAAGCTTCTATATTCTTTTGCAAATCTCTTAAAATATCTTCACTAAACTTAGCATTGTTATATGCTTGTTCAGTCACAAACTTTTCATCTGGCCTTTTCAATACAGGGTATGTAGGAGCAGAAGCTGATTTTTCAATAGCGTCAATAACATCTTCTATCCATATTATTTGATTATCTTTCGACGTTAATTGTACACGTATTAAAGAACGTTGATTATGGGCTCCCATACCAACCTGGGAGAGTAAGGACTTTCCTGCTAGCATTGGAGGCCCCCCTTCACCTATGATTGTCGCTGTATCCTTTTCCTTAACAATTTCAGTTAAATTCTCTAACAGGCTCATCTCTTTACTGCAAGGACATAAAGAGGCAGCGATTACATTCACTTCCAAGATAAATCTATACACATCCTTTTTCATTATCCCCGTAAACGCACACTTGTAAGCCTGAGGAGCAGAAAGTTCTGTTACAGGAGAAAGTTTGTTTGCAAAGTAATTAAATTCTATCCTTGCATAAGCATCTTCACTTTTCATTTCTTCTTGAAGTTTTTTTAAAAGCTCAGGCAATGTATCAATAGATAAACATCCAGCTCCTTGGAGGTGGAAGTAAAGCAAACATTGCATAAATCTTGAAAGGTTAGCTCCTCTATAATCGTGAGGAAGTCCAACGTATAAATCTACCTTAGCAGCGGTTTCCTGTTGAAGAGTAAGAAGAGATTGATCCATCTTCGTTCTTTTAACCCTTACTTTGGTCGGAAATATAATTCCTGTTACACCAACTCTATCAATAGCGATACCACGCTCGTCTTTTTGATTTTGAATATCTGGAAGTTCTGACATGTAAAAACCTTTCTTTATTTAAAACAATTGGTTGTAATGTACTTATCGTAAAACTCATCGTAAAGAGTAAGTACTTGTTTTGACTTTTTATTCAAATTATCATCTTTAAAAGACATAGCCCATGTTCCAAAGGCTATAGCATTACGCAAAGATGTAACATTTACGGAACTCTTTTGGAGTAATCTTGTAACAACCCCTTCGACTAATCGCTGATATGTAACAGAAGATGGAGAAGAATCAAGTTTACAAGAAAGAAAACGTTGAGTAGCTTCTAAATCATATGTTCCAGGTTTTTTAAAATTATTATCTAATAGAATAGCAGCATCTGCTGTTGTACACCCTTCTATTTTAGCTATAAATTCTGCTAAACTACCCCCTTCCCCGCAACTAAAACAATGATAACATTCTTTAGTATCATTAAAAAACGCGCTACCAACGTCATGGTCATCGTGGAAAGGACAAAGATATAACCACTCAGATAATTTTGCAGGATCTGCTTCAAAATAGATCCCGTAATGATTTAATGTTTGTTGAACTCTAGATTGCCTAGACATATTATTAAAAGTACATTGTTCTTTTAGTTGATTTTATATTTTTAATAATTTCATCTACTCTTTTCTTATGAGTCAGGTAGGGAAAGTAAATAATAGAAAACATTCCAGCGAAAACTAAAACAATAAGAAGAGCAAAAAACCAATTATCCATTATACAGAATCTCCTATATGCAATTGTCTATCTCCGACATAGTTCAAAGCTGCGTTAGCATAAGTAATAAAGCTCAAATCTTTCGGCCCATACCTGTTTTTCTTTATGCTCCAATGTAAAGCATTTTCCACAACATCAGCCTCATCTTGATATAAGTGAATAACTAAATGACACACATTAGAAAAATAATGACTTTCCCCCACATTTTCAAGTCCCGACTTTTCTTTATCCTTCTTTTTTGCCCCTTCCCTGTTTTCTTGCATACTTGTAATTAAAGCTATGTTGTGTGTACGGCAAATCCTGCGTAGTTCTACGCCGAGCGTCTTGTATTTATCACTAGTACCTTGCCACTCTCCTACAGGTTCCATTTCATTAACATAATCTAAAACAACAATATCAGGGTACTTTCCGAATTCTGCACGGTATAAATTAAGCTCTGCAATTACGTCGGCTGAGGTAGATCTATCAGGAATATCAACAATGTATAAAGAAGGTTTAGCCACCATAATATTACTCAGGGCATCAAAATACCTATCTTTATCCGGCCCTAAATCTCCAGCTACTATATTATTAAAATCCAGCAACCCGTGACGGCTATCGATAATTCTTTCATAGTCATTATTTGGAATTTCAAGAGTAATTACCATAACATCTTGATGGCCTAAAAAAGAAAAATTATAGGCTAAATTTGCTTTAACCCTACTCTTAAACCCTCCGGTAGCGGCATAAAGCAAAAAGATATGAGGTTTTCTAATGCCCCCCCTCGTATGCTTATCTAATTCATTAATATGAAAAGGAATTCCCTCTCTTTTCGTAGGATCGCTTTCTATATCTTTATAGTAATCCCACCTGTCTTGCGCACGATCATAAATAAACCCTCTTTCTCTATTACCATACAATAAAGGGTTTTGCAATTCAGCAAATTCACGAATTGTTTCTTGTACTAGGGTATCTATTTTCTTTTGAGATAAAGAAGTAGGTATTCTTCTAATAATCTCATCTACTCTTCGGGTGGCGTACATTTCAAAGAGTTCGTTTTTTCTAAAAGCGGCGGTACGGGGATCTGTTTTTATGTGCGATAATTCTCTTAGAAATAATTTAGTCTCAGGATCCTCAACAGTACTCATTAAAATATCTATTGTAGGAAAAGTAGTATATGGAGGAGCAAGGCATTTTTTTAATTCAGAATAAGCTTTCTGAGATATGGGTTCACGAAACCAATTTTCTGGAATGTTTTTCCAATTCGTAGGATCGTTTAACAACGACGCTATTACATAAGCTTCTATATCTGCATCAAAGAATTTTATATTATTCACTTAATTCTTTTATCTGTTGTTTTAGGTATTTTAAGACAGTGACACTATGTTGATGAAGCTCGCTCACCTTATAAACAGTAATATTCAACGGTTCGTGCTTACGAAACCACCTAGCACTCCCCTGTCGTATCCTTATTTCTCTATCTATCGTTTTAAGAATAGATTTTACATTGTTCATTTACTTTATTTTCTTACCCGTAAACTTAAACACGAGATCAAAATTATACTTTTTGTCGCTAACATTTTGAACAACAAAGGGGGAGGAAAGCACTAATAGCTCCCATCCTTGTTTTTTCATATATTTATAAAGTTCTTTTGAAAGTCTATCAAAATCATCTTTTACTTTCTCCACCGTATTAAACTCCTTCTATACTATTTGTCGATACTTCATCTTAAGAATATTTTTATAAAAAGATAAAAGTTCAAAATCAGAAGCTATGCACGAAACATTATCAAAAAAATGTAAATAATAGTTGAGCAACATAAGGGCTAACTTCACCTTATGTTCTTGATTACTTATTGTTGCTATAGAGTTAAGAATTTCTGTAAACTTAGTTATCTGACGACAAACATTATGTCTGGTTTTCTTATTTCTTTTATCTAAAATTTCACAGAGTATTCGAGCTGCCTTAGAATCCCCGAATGTATAAGCGGATAACATTCTACTCACCTATAATTTTTTTCAGTGCATCCTCTTGATTACGATAACTTTCGCCTACTAATACAACATCAACAAGTTCAGACAAACGATCGACAACGTTTAAAGCATGTACTTTTGATAGATCCTTTTTAGACAGATTAGATGTTACAATTAAAGCTTTTTTAGAATTATAAACATCTCCAAAGAATTCGTTTATTTGATTGCCCGCAAATCCGTCGGTGCTCTGAATTCTATAATCTTTATCTATTTCATCAATAACTAAAAGCTGAACATCATCCTTTAACCACTTTAACATATCTCTTTTGTCGGGATCATTCAAGCTTTCGAAGACTAATTTTGTTAGCTGAGACATCCTAATACAGTAACAGTCGTAAGTTAATAACTTGGCTTCTTTTAAAATCAAAGAGGCCAACGCACTTTTTGCCAAACCGCTTTTTCCTTGAATATATAAACCCACACCATCGAAAATCATTTCAGGAATTCTTTCAAAATAATTACTAATTATTTTAAGCGCAATAGTATTAGATTTTTGAAAGGCTGGAAGAAGATCATCAAAAGTAAAATTCCAATATTTCTTTGGAATGCCTGCACAAAGATAAGCTAATTGAGCTTGAAACTCTAATAGACACTCACAATCTCTTATAACGTTTTTAGAGACTATAGAACCGGTTCCCCCACACTTGTTCTTACAAACAACACCTATGGTTGCTTCTTTTATCTTACGAATATCATCAGAAGTAACAAAAACACGGCCGTTAACGGACATGAACGTCTCTCTCCAATAGTTTTTTAAATAATAAATTATTAGAGTATAGCTCTTTCTTTACCTCATCAAAATCACTATACATTAGACGAGTAGAACTACAATACTTCTTAATAATATTATATACACGTTCACTAACAATAGAGCCGAATACAGGTATATATTCATTACTCACAAAAAAGTTATCAAATACTTTATCAATAAAATCTTTATATTGCAATGAATTCAAATGCAATTTATTACGAAAGCCCTTGATCCTACCTAAAAAAGCAGCCCATTCTACATCGCTTTCTAACTTAAGACCATAACCAACGCTTTGCTGGAGCCTTTGAGAAAAATAAATTAATAAATCTTTATTGCTCCATTCGTTAGTAGCTTTTGAAGAACCTATAGTATGTTTACCGACAGGCATTTATTTCCGCTTCTTTTCTTTTATCCCTTTTACACGAAGCACTTTCTTACTAATACTATCATAATTTAACTGCTTCATCAAAGGACGTGCTAGTCTCCAACAGAGTTGCTCTTCCGGAGTAAGACGAGCTATTGCCCTTTCAAATTTTCTGTTCTCAAACCAAAACTTAAAGAAGCTAAAGAACACACGAGTGTAAAACAAAATCATAGCGCGTGGGGTATACCAATACCACCTATAACCACATTTGATTCTCAAACGTTTTATTATACTCTCCCTATCTTCATAGACTTCCAAACAAGAGTTTCTTAAAATAACAGAATATACAATACTATCTTTAATAACTACCCAATACTCTTCTGTCTTGTATTGCTTATTATCAAGAAGGGCAATTCCTAAATATGCACCGTCAAAGCAACACCCGCTACCAAAATCACGGGGGTGAACATGTGTACAAACCTTATCCCCTATGTGATAACACCCAAGAGCGTCATCTCCTGTTTTTATTTGTATTTCTTTACCGCTTATAGGATGAACTATACTTGTGTACATTCCCATTATTCTATCTCCTCTAATTTTAACTTACTTACATCTCTCATCTCAAAAACAAATTCCTCCTCAGAAGTGTAAATATCTCTTCTTATCTTGCTATGTCTTTCAAGATATTCGCATTGATGATAAAAATCAATAATACCACAGGTTTCCTTTCCTTCAGACGCTGTTAATGAACGCATTCTTTGCAATGTTCCAATATTACTTAAACCCCCCGCCACATTAATTGTATAATCAAGGGAAGCAACATCTAAACCTTCTTCAAAAAGAGTAGATACAACACAAAGTATTTCTTTACTGCGCAACCTTTGCAATACATCTGTACGCACAGACATGTCTCGTTCCTGACCGGTAAGCATTACTCCACCGGTAACTTCAGCAAGAAGTTTTGTATGTTCAATGAACTCTGTTTGCACAACGACGGAATTACCTTGAGAAGTTAACGTATCTACTATTTTCTTTATTAAACCAGTAAGATAATCATTATGAGTTACTGCTTTCTTGTAAACAGTCCGATATGCATCCCCCTTTAAATTCATTGGAGGAAGTTTATACATATAAATGTAAGGGCGTAAAATATACCCCTCTTTTACAAGCTCAGAGTAAGATATCTTATGAATAACTGGCCCAATAGATTCTTCTACCAACCAATCAGAAGAATCCCCTTCAAAAGGAGTAGCACTTACACCGATACGCATTACTGCGTTTTTGCATCTATCAAGTATATACCTACTCGTTTTTGCAGAAGAGTGGTGGCAATTACTTACAAGAAATCCGTTAGCAAAATAATTATGATTATCTTCTATTTCTAGATTATAAACAGTAACGGTAGGTTTATAAAAGCCTATTTTAGAATAACCTACCTTAATAGGAGAAACATTATGATTGTACAAAAATTTTACAATTTTACGCTTTATCTTATCTGGAAACTCGACAACCTGCTTTGCATTTAAAACAAGACAATCCCAACCTGCTTTTTTATAAGCGTATTTAACTTTGTTCATTTCTTTTCGTGTATGCCAATATTCAAAATCTGCTACCTCTATAACTTTTTTTCTTTTTTTATAAGTAAAATCAGGAAACTTATATCTTTCTCTACCACCTAATATTAATTCTATAGCAGTTTCTTTTCTATCATTATGATAACCTTTTGCAGTATATTCAAGCCCTTTAAATTTAAAAGAAATAATAGTTTTTTCTGGACGATTAATCTTATTTCTTTTATGTATCGGAGCATTCATAAACCTCTTAATTTGCATTAACTGTTCTTTTTTCGGCATATTCCTAAAAAGTCGACGGTGAGTTTCTCTAATCTTTTTAATAGTATCAGGATGTCTAAAAACAGTATTATTTTTACCTCTTCGTCTTAACCCCATTAATTTTAAATTTTTTCTCCAGGTTCGGTTCTTTTCCCTTTCCATACACATTTTACGTGCATGTTCCTGCGTTTTTCTCTGCCCTTCTTTCGTATGACATTTGTAATTATGCTGTTTTAGCTTTTTATAACTACTCAAACGTGTACCACACCTCTTGCAAAAAACAGGTACATGATAATAAGAAGAAGTTGTTTGAATATTCCCGGTAGTTAACACTTTTAAACTATCATTACAACACAAATCTTTTGCTTCTACATACCCTCTATTGTTTGTCCAAAACTTATGAGTATCAGTACACCTAACTTTATATTTTTTTCCTCCTTTATGTAAAGACGTTTCTACTAAAAACAGTCTATCCTTAGAAATTTCTCTCTTCGTTTTTTTAAGAATTCTCTTTCTTTCTAATGTTCGTGTTTCTTTATTATATGAAAGAACATGAGTAATATCTTGATTTTCATAAATTGCTTCTATAGGAACTACTGTATCTACATCAGTATGAACTAATGTACCTTTTGGAAAACACTCATCGTAGAAAACAATCTCCGCATCGGTAATAAGTTTTCTTACAGAAGCTTTTTCTACATCTCGCACTAAGGCTTTATCAGTTTCTGCTACATCGAAATTTTTCGGACGCTGATTAAAAGCCTCAAAAGCGCTTTGCACTGTCATAATTGTAATATCTTGAATATCGCACTTACCGTCTCCAACCAAACCTACGGAAACAGATGGTAAAAAGTTTCTAAATCTTTCTACAGTTTGATAAGCTAAATCTAAACTCCTGCAGAACAATATGGCGGGAAACCGTCTTTCTGAATCTGTAATAGCAATAATTATGTTTGTCTTACCAGCTCGAGGAGGAGCTTGTAAAATCCCAAACCGTCTTTTACAAACATCTTGTGCTGCTTTTAGTTGATAAGGGCGTAAAGTATAGGTATTACTATTTTGGCAAAAAGTTTGCGGATCGGGGAAATTAAATACAGTTCCGCCGATGCTTTTAACTTCTAAAAACTCTAACACCTTTAAAAGCATTCCCGCCCTGAACCGATGTGTTTTCAAATGATAGAGATGAGTATATCCATCCCACCCCCCGCTCTGATACTGGGGAGAAAAATAATATCCTTCTGTATGAAACTTTAGTGCATCATCTAATTCTTGTTCTAATTGCTGAAATGCTATTAACAGCTCACGAGAAAAGTTTGGTGAAGGAGTAGGAGAGTAAGAAAGGGTACACCAAAAAGGTGTAAAAGAAATATTAACTTCTTTTAAAGAAATAGACATAGATTACATACAATCAGTTTGTAAATGTATATAAATCATTTAGACTTAGAAGGCATAACAAAACCTACAGATAATTGTAAGTTTATATTGCCAGCTGTATCAGAAGAAGAAACGGCTACACCTATTGGATGTAAAGATTTATCTAGTCCACAAGGAATGCAATATCCAGAGCCATCTTCTTCAGAGATATATGCAACTAACTCTCCAGCTTTTACTTGGCCTTTACAAGGAACAGTAACGATCATCGTAGAAGAAAATGGAGCTACTTCATGTGTCAAGTAAACACGACTATCATACCATAAAATAAACCTTTCAGCCCACTCATATAATTTAGATAACATTTTCTCTTTCATGTTTAGTTTCCTACTGAGGTGGAATAATAACCCACCCATCTGCTATTAAAAGTTGAATTATAGAAGCTCCGTTTATATCTTGTTCCTCTACTTGGTAAGTCATTTGATTACCGCACGGTCTTTTCTTACCATCTAAAGAAGTGTGTAGTTTATTGCAAGTAATGTTTACTAAAGCACATTGTTGAGCAATAGCTCTCTGAAAATCTGTAATAGCACTACCTTCTACTCTAATCATAGCAGGAACTATACGGTAACCAAGTCTTTGTAAAGCAGTAAGAACGACATCGGCGGCTAAAACATGTGCCTGCCCCTGCTCCCCGGAAGTAGCATCTAATTCACTAATAACTTGTCGCCGAACCTCCTCTAAATTCATCCTACACTCCTCTCTTATTCCCCCAAATAAAAATCTGTAGTCTGGGAATCATAGCCCACCCCCTTAATTTTACTACGCCAGCTAGCTCTTGCATTCTCTTAGTTAATGTTTGTACATCTACCCCTTCTGGCATTATAACAATCTTGTCTGATCGTAGCTTAAGTTCCTGCACGAGGGTTTCTATTTCCGCCAAATCTTCAATACTGGTCACAACGAATTTAAAAATAGAAGATTCATAGTTATTTATAATCTGTAAAACTTCTGGCTTAATTCTATCTTTCTTTTCCATTCCCGCTGAGGATAGTTTTGGAGAACAATTTAAACAAAAGGGGGAAAGATCAGCAAGAACCTCTCGAGAAGGAGCAATAGTACCATTAGTTTCTATTTCGACAATATACTCTGAATCAAGATATGCTTGCGTAAATTCTAAAATTTGTTTTTGTTGAATCAGAGGCTCTCCTCCTGTAAATACAATTCTTTTACAGGAATATTTTTTAATCTCTTTTAAAATATCTTCAAAAGACATAAAAAAATGAGATGTCCAGTATTCTTTGGTATCTTTGTCCCAGGTATAGAATGTATCACACCTTCCACCACCGGCCTTTGTCCAATCACATTGTAAATTACACATATGTAAACGAATAAAAATAGCAGGCCGTCCTATAGAAGGACCTTCTCCTTGTAAAGAATAGAATATACCATCACTAGAAAGCAATAATCCGCCTAAAGACATTTTAGGAGTCTTAGCCTCAGTTCCAAATTTTAAAATAGCTTTATCGTATGTCATTAATTGTTTTTCCATGATGTTGTATATGTTAATTTATACATATGATAAAGATCCATAGTTTCTACCTGCAAAGAACCTCCTTTTCCTAATTTCTTCTCTTTGAATACACCCCGAAGTTTTTTTAAAGTTTCTTCGGGAGTATAGCAAGGATTTTGATCTAAAGATTTTGTCTCAACCGCAGGGCATAAAACAGCCCCTAAAGTTTTATACACCCTATCCACAATATCTTCAAAAAAGACATTTGAAGGATGTTCAATTTTAACAGTCAAAGATGAAGAAATAGGTTTCCCTAGAAATGCCTGCATGGGTAGCTTAACTCCTATGGCAATACTATTTTTATCTGAAAACCCTACACTACGTTCATAGAAACAAGGTAAAGAAAAGAACGTAGGAGATAACTGAGATGAAACTCTGTCTAACATATATGCAAAAGATATGCTTATGAACACATCATCTAATGATAAAGTTTTTAAAAAACGTTTACTCATATCTACAGTATCTACTATAATACACGTTTTATTAGCGTATGTATTTATAATAGGAATAAATGTAAGAGGATCTATGGGTTTAGAAGTAAGAACAGAAAAAGAAGCCATTACTTCTTGATGTCCTTTACCTCTTTTAGGTAATAAAATAGGAATCTGAACTTGCTCTATTTGCGTCATATTCTACTTCTCTCCTATTACTCTTCTTACTTTAAAATTAGATAGTTCTAAATCATATCCTTGCATAAAACTCTTATGATTAATATGCAAATTCATATTTTTTATTAAAGATTGGGCTTGTTCATAAGCTAAATCTCCTACAATAACTCCGCTGCTCAACACATAAGTTATAGGTAGGTTCTTTCCATCCCAAGCATCGCCAGCGCTTAACTCTAATTTCCATAAATAGCCATACTTCCAATATCTGCAATCAACACATCTTGTAAGAAAAAACAGTCCTTCTTTCCTTTCACCAACTGTAAAAAAGATACGAAGAGGGCCGCTGCCATGGCCACAGCAACTATTAACAGTTTTTATAAATGGTAAAGCATTTAAAGCATTACAAAGAGGTAGAACTTCCCCATCCATTTTACCTTCATACTCCACTTTACTATATAATTCAAATAAGCTCATTTTTTTCTCTTATAAAATAACATCTTGAGCTGTTAGCTCCTAACATTACTGCATCCACAATAGTTCCATCTTTTAATGTAAGAGGAAATGTATTATCTAATATAACTGTGAACCCATTAAACAGTTGCCTTACTTCATTCGTCACAGGAATAGAACACTTATTTATTCCATCTATAAACTCTTGTGAAGCTCCAAGAGGTAATGTAGAAAGTAGATTCGTATCCATAATTACGCGTTACTCAAAATAGGCATTTCACATTGACCACCAGCACATACAAGTTCTTGCTGTAAAGAAGTTGCATCCTCTTCTTCTCTCAACTCTGTATAATCTACATGCGCAAATTTCGATATAATATTTGTCCATAAAGTTTGATCTTCAGAAGAACCTGTAATTTCTTCCAAAGGTAGTTGAGGAAAAATCTTTCCACGAGTTTTAGGAAGTAAAGCAACAGCAGCAAAATAATTTCTATTATCATAAAGATAATTCATAACGATCCCCCATTCATCTTCACCAACTAAAACAGTGCAACTAACATTGTGCGTTATAGGTCTTTTATTGTATTCCGTCGTACCTGGAATAACCCAATGTTGCTGTAAAAGTTTGATAATTTCTAAATGTTGTAAAGCAGTTAATTCAGATTTTACCATAACTTTTTCGGAAACAGCAACAGGAAAAGCTATTACATCGTCGGTCTTGTGCGCACTCCAGACACTCTCTTCGCACATATGCGGATTATGTTTTTTAAAAAACTTATATACCGGATCGAGTTTATTAACTTGAACTCTTCTTATATATTTTAAAGCCTCGTGGGGATGCGCCCCCGAAGCACTTTTCAATACTAAAGAACTCGTTCCTTCAGGTTTGATACAGGTAGTTCTAGCTGCAGGATTAATACCTAATTTTTTTGACCAAACTTCGTTTGTACTCTTCACAATATTAGCAGCAGTTTCCAAATAAAGAGGATTTAAAAATATATCTGGATTATCCATAATTCCTGTAATAGATACTCCCAATAAAGCTTCCTCTTCTGTTAACTCTTTTGTTGTATTAGAAAGATAAGGATAATCAGTGTATGCAGCCTGTAGAGTACCTATAATTGCAGCTGCTTTAGCACACTTATAAAAATCTTCTGCTGAATCTATCAAAGCTCCGTTTTGAGATGTTAAATTACAAAATTGATGTCCTGTTCTTCCATCCTTTGTAGTAGGTAAAAATTGAATTTCGAAACATGGATTAAATAGAGAATCCTCTACTCCGAATACAAAGCCAGGCTCTCCTTGCTGACGAGTAGCATCAAAAATCTTTTTAAATTCTTCTCTAGTAACAGTTTCTCTAATCAATAAAATACTATTATTACTACGCGCTCTATGGGGGTATACTCTTAACCAAGAGATAAGTTTTTGTTCTTGCAACAACTTATACTCACCATCTTCTTTCCCATAAGGTATTTCAACCTCGTGTTTCATACCCTTATATAGGAGATCGTCAACATATACCCATCCCTCCCATAACTTTTTCTTTTCATCAAATTCAAATCCTCCTCTTTTTGTCACCTTAAAGTATGTCTTAGCATTAAGCATACCTTGATCGTCTTTGTCAAAAAGAACGCTTGTAGCTGATCTTCGTATACCCCCAGAAAGTACTGCCTCTGCGCAATGCATAACAATATCGTAAACATTAACGCTATTCAAACGCTTTTGATGCTGCTTTTCAATAATATGATCTAACAATTCTTTAATTTTTAAGTGCTCTTGTTTCAATCCTTTATAACCAGGGGCTTTACCTCCTCCTGTCTTTAAAGGAGCTCCTTTTGATCTTATATGAGAATAGTCAAATACTATTTTCCTCCCTGTAAGAGGAGTATTACGAAGATAACACATTAATAATGCTTCAACAGAATCTGCCCAACCTTCTATAGTGTCTTCAACAACGTAATTTAAAACAATTCCGGCCTTATCAGAAGCATCGACTAAATCTGGTAATCTGTCTATATACCTTTTAAATACTCCAATACTATCTCCTGTCCCGCACAATAAAACAAAAAATACTTCCGCAAAAGATCTGATGGAATCCACATAACAGGCACCGCAATTGAACGCCCTTTCATTATGAGCCTCTACAGCTTTACCACCAAACTGTATGGTTCTCATTGAAGGCACTACTTTTCTCTCTCTAACAAGATCAAAAGCCTTGCTCATCTCTACTTTATCTTCTTCACTTAAATAAGAAAAATGTTTTAAGTGCATATTTTCTACACGCTTTATAGCCTCCCCCCATGTCTCTCTTCTTTGTAACTTCTCATTATAACGTGCATATTTACTTGTAAAAATAAAATTCGATAATTCATCTAAATAATTTTTTTCCTTAACAACTTCTTCAACTACACCTGTGGCTTTTGTCACCTAACTTTTCCTTTCGTTTTTCTCACTCTTCTTCCACTTCTCGTTCACACATATCAAAATATTTAGGATCGTAAGTATATAGCTTTCTTTTTAATTCTTCGTAAGTCAAACTAAACTCATAAGATTTTCTTTTCGGATGAGTCTGAGTCCAAATTAAAATACGGGTACAAACAAAATAACAATATAAATCATCTAAATCCCCATACCACTCTTTTAAAGTATAAAGTTTATCAGGACAGCTTTTATCCCTAACTTTTGGAAACCAATTGGGTAAGGGAATAGAAGGAATCGAATCGTGGCTTAAAATACCATCAAAAAGCCATTCTGTAAACCTAATATACCAAGGCATTTCGTCTAAAAAAAGAGTAGCTTTATTTTGAACAACATTACAAGAATAATACCAAACTTTCATATTACTCTCCTTTGAAAGGTTCTAACCTCTCTAAAGTAGCAAAATATTCTCTTAAGCAATTACCGCAAAATCTGCACCCTGTCACTCCTTTTTCTCCTTCTATTTTCCCACAAGAATACACCCATTTATTATATTTGTAACGAGACATAAAAACTTCCCAAGCAGAGGTTGTAATTGCCCAATAAGAATTTAAAGTTCTTTTCCTATAAGTATAACAATCTTTCCATTGTTCCGGAATAGATTTTTCATTATAATATGCCATAAAAGTCATTACAATAGGAACAGAACGTTCAGAATACCATTTAACTACATCTTGACAGATGCCTTGATTCCACATGTTAGCTCTAAACCTAACAAACATCAGGTTTTTAGGTATATCGTGAAGCATACAAGCAGCAGTATCTGTCAACGTTCCCGGATTAACAGTTAATACAACAGGAGCGTCAAATTTCTCTAAATTTTTAGGTATAGAAGTATTATAAAATTTTCTTGAATATACTTCAGTAGCTAGAATAACAGCTTCTTGTTTATTATTACTATCGTTCCCGTCATTTACACGAACAATACTAATATCTCCAACAGTATCTGGATCTGGCATATTAGGTAAATTTTGCTCTAGTGGTTCAAGGTAGCTTCTTCCGGATTGAAAAAAACAATCTTCACACCCCATAGGGCAAATACCTATTTGGGGAATGCAACAAATAATTCCGCTGCCTCGAGTCTTTGGATTTTCAATATATCTCGACATTTTTCTACCTGTTTTAGTTTTTACAATAATTTCCTTTTTCTATTCTTCAGTAGCGGGGGCAGGACTTGAACCTGCGAGGCTTACGCGGCGGGTTATGAGCCCGCTGAGATACCATCTTCTCACACCCCGCCATTATGTACAGATAAACACGGCGATAGTTTTCCAATATTCAATTTTATTTTTTAAAATAGGAGCACACCTAATGATATCTCCATTTTCAATTATAAAACCAGCACAAAGATAAGGAGTGTGCACACGATAAAGTCCGTCTTTTAATGTCAACCAAAAAGTACCTTAAACTTACCCTCTTGTGTATTGAGAAACAGGAACTCTTACCGTAGTATCTCTTTGTGGTTTAGTTTTCAAATAAGCATCATTACAATAATGCACAAAATCTTTCGGTTGCCATACTTTACTTTGTAAAAGTTCTAAAACAGTGTCTCCTTTTTCGAACTTCAAAACACTCTTAAGAAAATCTTTTTGCTCAGGGCAATCTCTAACAAGGGTAGAGGTAAAGACAATCTTCCCGTTTCTCTTTTTAATAACTCCAAACCAACGTAAAATAGCCTCAGACATGCGATTTTCTCCAAAAAGTGATTATATAAAATTAAAAGAGAATGCGCTTCTTATATAAACGAGACATGTAGGAACATACCTCGTAGTCTTTGACCGTTTATTCTCGGCATTGTCCACTCTCTCTTACAATATAATACACGTTAAATAAGATTTTCAAGATCTTCTTTCTTTAATTTTTTCAACGCGTTGTCTTTTATTTGGCGTACGCGCTCTAAGTTGATATGCATCATAGATCCAATTTCTTGTAGGGTTTTAGGTTCGTATGGAGAAGAAAGGCCAAAAAATAAAATTAACACTGTTTTCTCTTTTTTTGTTAAATAACTTAGAGCATGTTCAACAATATCTCTTGCTGTTTGTTCATAATAATCAGCAGCTTGTAGTGCTTCTGCCTCATCTTGCAAATATTCAGCATCTTCCGGAATTGGAACGAATACTTTATGTATTTTTGCAAAAGAAGTAAGAGTTTTTCCGATATAGAAACGTATCCAGTAAAAACAATATGTGTACAACCTGCACTTATACGTTAATTTAAACCTTCTTATCCCTTCTAATAAGCCTATATTAGCTTCTTGAATGACATCCATAATATCAACATCATTAGGAATCTTATAATCCCTTAGCATCCACACAACAAAGCGAAGGTGTGCATTAACTAGTAATTCAAAGGCTTTGTCTGAACCTACTGCATATTCAGCGAGAAGCTTCCTTTCTGTTGGTCTATCTAAAGGAGCGTATTTAACGTTTCCTAAAGTTTGAGTATATGTATAAAAAACAGTCAGCATTAGATTCTATGCTTATTCAAAAACATTCCAATTTCCAAATTCTTTTACCAACCCTTCCGCAAGACAATCTACTTTTAAATCAACTCGCTCTCCAAGTTCTTTAGCAATAACATTCTTTGCAGTGTTTCGAACACCGTTGATAGAATGCGTAAGCTTTAAAAGTTTATCTTGATCTTCACCTCCAGCCCGCGCTTTTGATTCGTTTTCCCAGATATACCGGTTGGTGAGCATCAAAATAAGTATTGCACGAATAATTTTAGCGTTAATATGCCACCTTTTGTCTGTAGGATCTGTCCACGATTGCGTTTCAATAATCTCATCTATATCGTGCATTATAAGTTCTTGTTCTTCTTTGTAAGCAGCTGCATTTTCGGGAACAAAAACTTCCTTCAATACAACAATGCTAAGACGATCGATAAGCTCCGCAAACGTAGGTAAATATTCTCTACTACTCATATTTGCTTTGTTCCTCCAATATAAACCTGTTTCCCTTTAGTATCCCTTTTTGATAATATGGGATTGTCTATAGGCCAAAAAACCTTCAAAGTAGGATCATCCCATCTTACAGTAAATTGTCTTGCCTGCCCATAATATGTAGTCTGTTTATAGTAATAAACTACATTATCCGTTAAAGCCAACATAGCATTACCAAATCCTGGAGGGATTAGAAGCTGTCTTCGATCTTTCTCTCCTATAATAAATGCTTCCCATTCTAGATAAGTAGGACTATTTTCATTCAAATCAACTATCACCTCATAAACTTCACCTGAAACTACTTGTATGAGTTTCCATGTTAAAGGATCCCCGTGAAACCCCCTTAAAACATCTTTCCTGGATGTAGAAAAACTGTCCTGAACAAAAGGCATAGGTACATCTAAAGCCTTATAAAAATTCTCATTATAAGTTTCTACGTAATCTCCCCGAAAATCTCTAAATATAGGAAGTTCAATCAACTTTGCCTTTTCAAATTTTGTTGGTATAATTTTCATAACTTTCCCTTTTAAGAATTTGCTTCTTTCTTCAATTCCTCAGCTTCACTAGCCATATAATTAGATACACTCTTAAAACCTTTTTCCTCATCCTCATATGCAAAACCTCTAAATCTGCATCTTGCAGGATAAGCCTCTGTAACAGTACCGTCTTCCATTTGAACTAATGTTATTGCCCAGCCAAAAGTATGCAATATTCGATTAATCCACCATAGCAAACCTGTTTCCTGAAATTCTTTCCAACTCTTTTTTCCTGGTTCCATAATTTATTCCTCCTCAGAAAAATAATTTTTTCTTTGTTTATATTCTTCTTCATTCTTTATAAACCATTCCCATGTTTCTCTCAATCCTTGTTCAAGAGTAGTTATAGGATTGTAATCTATTAACTTCATCGCTTTTTCAATATTCATAACTCTTTTTGGAAATCCTGAAGGTTTAGTAATATCAAATTTATAATTAAAAGAAACTACTCTATTCATTGTCTCTACCAACTCCTTTACAGAAACTCCCACCCCACTCCCTAAATTTAGATAAGGCACATCGGGTTGGTAATACAAAGCTAAAATAATTCCTTCAGCTACATCTCTACTAAAAGCAAAATCTCTAATAACAGTTCCATCTCCCCAGATCATAACAGGGTTATCTCCTCTATGAATTTTGGACATAAGAGAAGGTATAAACATTGCATTTTCAGGATCAAAATTATCCCCCGGTCCGTAAACGTTGCAAGGTCTAACAACTGTAAAATTATTCAAACCATGTTGTATTTTATAAGCTTGAATTTGCAGCTCCGCCATACGTTTGGCCCATCCGGGAAAAAGATCCATAGGAGGTCCTTGCGTAATATCTCCTTCTACAAACACCTCTGCGCTTTCGTAAGCTCCGATAGAACTAGTATATATCACCTTTTCGACTCTGAGCTCTTTGCAAGCTTCTAAAACGTTGGTATTAAACTGCAACAAAGGAACGAAAAAACTAGCTGGTTTTGATTTAGTTACTTCTACAGAGCCCTTGACACCCGCCAAGTGAAATACGTAATCACACCCAGTAACAAGATCTCGACAAACATCAGGTTGTCTAAGATCACATCGATATGTTTCTACATTAGGTAAACCTAAATCAATAAAATCCAAAGAAACAACATCTACATTGGCTCCAGCTTTTGACAAGATCTCAACAACTTGTCTACCTATTAAGCCGGTGCCCCCAGTAACTAAACAATATTTACCGGTAAAAGATTCTAATACTCTTTGCGGAATCATTGCACATACCCTCTCTTCTTTAAATAAGAACTTAGAATTTTTTCTTAACCCACTCCGAATTTTTTTTCTCTACTCCAGCCCATTATTATCTCCTATTTTTCATTATAAAAATCCATATGCTCTACTAATAACGTCGAACATCTATCAAGACGATTTAAAGCTTTCTCGTAAGAAGGATAAATCTGCTCTGGTTCAGTAAGATCAATAACATCTAATGTAGTTACCATTTTTTTAACAGCTTCTGTATAATCCTGACAATGCTGCAAGCCTGGATTTAAAGGTTTCTTACTTCCAATAGAGGTCCTAATAATAACTTTAGGCGTCATACTGCCTAATAAAGGAACTTTATCTAAGTGATTCACCATTTGGTTCATAGCTAAGAGTAGAAAATCCCAGCGTGGAAAAATAGATACTGGAATAAATCCTTCTAAGGCTAATCCTGTAGAAAATCCCATCTGCATGTCTTCAGCTACAGGCATTTCTAACCTTTTCTCTATAGGAATGTTTCTTAATGTTTTAAACAGAGCATGCCCATCCCAGACAACCGATTGTCCTAAAAAAATAACTTTAGGATGTGTAGCCAACATATCCATAGCTCTCACAAGTTCATCGAAATACTTCATAATAACCTCTCTTAGAAATGAACAAACTTTCCTATACCTACATGAGGAAATTGCCGAGTGTATTGATAATAATAAAGATTACCTTCTCTTATGACCTTGTTTTCTAATAAGGTATTACGAGAGAGTTTCCAACACTCATCTGTAGGAGTATTAGTACTAAAATTATTATCTTCAACTACGAAATTAATAGGCAACTCAAAATTACGGGCATATCTATTCACCTCTGTAAAAATACCTGTACGATAAGTCATATCTCCTATGAAGCACCAAACTTTGTTAGATACTGCTTTTATCTTTAAAGCTTTTGCTACCCCTAGTGCAATTGGAATAATCCCTCCTACAATTGCGGAAGTGTAGAAATGATGTTCTGCATTGTTAATATTAATACTTCTGCCAGCAAGAATTTCTTTCATTAACCACTCTTCTGAAATTCCATGTAGTAAGGCGTGGTAGTGATTGCGCCAAGTAGAAAATACCCAGTCATCTGAATCTATATCTTTAAAAATTTCAATTAAAGCCTCTTCATTACCACGAGATAAATGTACTGGTCCTCGGATCTTGCCTGCTTCAAAGTGTTTTATTACCTTATCTTCAAAAGCTTTTAAAGATTCTACTGTATGATCTGTCATGCCTAAAAACTCCTACTTTCTCCCCCATCCACTGTAATACAAGCTCCGTTAACAAAAGAAGCTTCATTTGAACAAAGAAACTTCACTACACTAGCCACTTCTTCAGGACTACCCATTCTTCCTATAGGTAATGAATCTTCGAATTCTATCTTATCTATGCCTGACATATTGTCCCATCCAGTACCTGGAATATAAATAGCTCCTGGACAAACGGTATTAAATGTAATACCATGTCTAACAAGATCTTTACATTTTGCAAAAGATTTCATTAAAGCAATCTCAGCTGCTTTAGCAACGGTAAACCAAGGTCTTCCTCCCGCCTCTTTTCCATAAATAGAAGACACCGTAATTACTCTTCCCCAATTTTCTTGTTTCATATAAGGTAGCACAGCAAGAGTTAATTTACGAGCAATTTGATAATTCTTATTCCAAACCTCTTGCCAAATATATTCATCTGTAGCCAAAGTATTTTCTTTCCCCCATCTTCCTCCTCCGCCTACGTTATTTATCAATACACTCGCTTTAGTATAATTATTATTATTGTCATAAAGAAAATCAATAAAACGATTTATGCCTTTTTCAGTAGTAAAATCTGTGGGGAAATGAAAAGTATTTTTCATTTCTATACTAGGGGCGTTTCTAGATGCAGTAATTACAGAATACCCTTCTTCTACAAGTTGTTTTACAATTGCCAACCCGATGCCATGTGTCCCTCCTGTTACAATAGCTTGTTTAATCTTCATTTCCAATCTACCTTATGTAATTCGTATTTAGTTAAATCTAATTCTTTAGGAACACAATATAAAATACCCCTATATGTTTTAAAAGGATCTGACCAAATAAAGTCTAAAGAATCTTTCATATCAGAAGTTAACGTTAGATGAGGAAGCTTACCCGTAGCTATATCGTCTTGAATTACAATTTTACAAGCTTCTTTGTAATTTGTATAAAATACAAAATCAGGATTAATTTTCCTTAAACCTTCCTTTACAACTTCAAAATCGAGGGGAATACCATCGTATACTAAATGACCCAAACCATTACGCGTATCGAAATCGTGAATAGCAATCACACAATTTTTTGAAGATTTTATAGCCTCTAATTCTCTTTTTATTGTAAATCTCTCTTCCTTCGGTAGTTTAGAATCGTAGAAATGAGCATCTAAATAATAAAATACAGGATCATAAAATATTCTAGAAAGTGCTTTAAGAAAGACAGTACTATCTTCTAAAAATATCCTAACATTGGGAATATCTTCCGTATTCTTTCTTGCTACAATACAATAATCCAAATTTATTTCACACGAAAATACATCTTTAAAAAAAGAAGACATTACACGAGCTCCTTGAGCTCTAAAGGTTCCTGTTTCTATAAAATAATTAATATTGAATTCATCTCTTAACTTACAAAAAGTTTCAATAGCCTTAAAATCTGTCCATGACATAATTTATACCCATTCCCTTCCAGGAATACTTTTAGGTCCTTGTGAAAGTATTAAAATATCTTTTTCAGTGAAAGGTATTATAGGATGCTTCCTCTGTTCACGTATTTTATCGCCGTCAAGCCAGCAATCGAGCAAATAAGCAAAATCAGTTTCATTTAATCTTGTGGTTAATCTAACTTCACAAGATTCATCTACAAAACAATCCGAAATAAAAATCTCCTTCGCACCTATTCTTCTTAATCTTTCTATCAAATCCCAATCCATGTATAAAGCAATAAATGAAGAATCAAATCCTCCTACTTCAAAGTAATATTTCTTACTAAACATAACCCCATATACGGCTTTAGGTCCCAGACTATTTCTCCAATCAAAGAAATAATGTTGTGCAGGTACTGCTTTCCCACCACAACGTATCTCACAACTTGCAATAAAATTCTCACCTGCTTCACTTACTTGCTGAAGAAATTTGTCAAGCAAATGTTCTGAAAAGAAAAAATCATCTCCAATAAGAAAAATTCTATCTGATTCTGCTTGACTAATAGCAATGTGCCAACATTGTGAAGGTTTTACGGATGTTTGTACATATCTACATCTAGGAAGAGGTCCATCTGGAGTTGGTCCTACAAAGATGACTTCAAAATCCGCTTTACAATTAGAAATAGATCTATAAAACCTATCCCAATACTCCGGTCGAATTGAAGAAACAATTACGCTTACGTCTTTCACTTTTGATATATCCTGTTTATAGACAAAAGAACTCCATCATAAACAAAAGAAGAGTCCCCCCCAAGACCGGGAAAATCCTCTGTATAGGCAAACCCAATTTGGGTTAAAAGAGTATGTAAAGAGTTTGTATCGAAACCCCAACAATGAGACATTCTATCCTCTTCCCCGGATCCATATATCCAAAAAAGCAAAAACGGATCTTTCGTTCTTAAATATGCTTCACATACTTTAGGTAAATCAGGTACAGATATATAGAGTTTTGCCCCTGGTTTTAACCATGAATAAATTCTTTTTAATATCTCTTCATAAAATGATTTTGGAAGATGCTCTAACACATGAGAAAAAGCTACTTCATCGATAGAATTGGGAGCAAAAACAATATTACGAACATCTTCAATCCTATCGGGTGCGAAAGAAGGATTTGCATCTATATTAACAAATCCTGGTAACTTGTTCATACCACATCCTAGATTAATTTTCATTTCTTTATTACCTCCTCAAAAATATCTGTTCGAAGTTTTTTTAAGTTTAAACCATAATACGAATAAATAAAATCTTCATCCCCAGAAAGGTTACAAACCTTATCTTCAAGATTATAAAAAGAAACTTTTTTTGATATATTTCTTCTCACTAGTATTTCACTAATAATAGAACCAAGTCCACCAATTCGAGAATGTTCTTCAACAATAATTAAATGCTCAACATTTTTAATTTGTTCAATAAAAACTTCTTCTGGAAAAGGTTTTATTCTCTCTATTCCCATACAACCTACAGATCCCCCTGTAATTGTAGTATGACATGCAATAGGAAGAATTTTATGAATCAAACGACCGTATGTTATAACAGTACAAGCGTCACCCCGCAAAAAAATATTTATACCTTCAATTTTAGACAAAACACTTAGATTAAGCAAATCTCCCTTTTCAAGTCTGATATAACATGGAGATTTGCTTGTGAAAGTAAGAAGAACACTTTGACGAGTAGTTTCGATATCATAAGGACAACGAATGGTCATGTTAGGAAGAGAGTTCATAATAGCAATATCTTGAGGAATATGATGAGTAAAAGCATCATATGTATATGAAATTCCCCCGCCTACACCTACTAGTGTTACGGGTAAATTCATTCCGCAGAGATCAACTTTAATTTGGTCTAAAGCCCTTTGAATAAGAAAAGCAGAAATAGTGTACACATAAACTTTCTTTCCAGCTAAAGCAAGACCAGCAGCAACGCTTATCAAATTTTGTTCAGAAATACCTACGTTGAAAAATTGCTTTGGAAGTTCTTTTTGAAACTTCTCCAAACCTTGAGCTCCCATATCAGCTGTTAAAAGAATAACGTTTGAATTATTTTTTGCTAAAAAAACCAGCTCATCAAAAAATTCATCTCTCAAGTCGTTCATAAAAGCTCCTGCAAAGCTTTTTGTAATAAAATTCCCTTTGGTACTCCATTATGCCAACGTACATCATTTTCCATAAAAGAAATACCTTTACCTTTTGTTGTGTATGCAATATAAGCTCTAGGACGCCTAAAAGGAGGAATAGGAACATACGTAAAAGCTTCTGTTAAATCTTTATAATCATGTCCATTTACTATAGTAGTAAACCACCCAAAAGATGATAAAATATTTTGTAAATCATATCTTCTATCTTCATCTGTTGATCTCAATCCATTACGATCTATAATCATATGAAGATTACCTAGTTCTTGCTCAGCTGCAAATTGAACTGCTTCCCAAATAGACCCTTCATTACACTCTCCATCTCCAACGAGTACATAAGTTTTTCTATTATTTTCAGCTAACTTATCAGCTAACGCCATCCCTGTTGCAATTCCTAACCCGTGCCCGAGAGAACCTGTAGTAGCTACTACTCCTGGAATCAATATACTAGGATGTTCAGCCAAAACGCTTCCGTTTTGACAAAAATACGATAAATCGTAAGGAGCGAGTTTTCCTAAATCATTTAATATAGTATAAAGAGCAATAGCAGAATGCCCTTTACTTAGAACAAAATTATTGTTTTTAAGAAAATCTTGATAATAAAGAGCTATCAAAATATCCGTACAAGACAAAGCTCCTCCGAGATGCCCTCTTCCTACATTAGAAGCGGTCGTAAGCATTTTGGTTCTTAATTGTTTTGCTTTAAGTTTCAGATCCATATTTCTTTATTCCATAATAATCTTTATACCACTTAATTGTTCTAAAAACACCATCCTGAAAGGATACTCTAGGATGCCATTTGAATAACTTGCTAGCCTTCTCCCGATCAAGTACTAACTTTGTAGGGATAGAAGGTTTTGAAGTATCGTAATTAATTTTTAAATCCTTATTAGAATGAAAAATTATAGCTTCTACCATTTCTCTAACTGTAATAGCTCTTCCATAAGAGACATTTACAAGCTCAAAAGAAGATTGTTGTAAGTCTATAGCATTTTCTATAAACCTCGTAACATCCTCAACATAGATTAAATCTCTTGCAGTATCTTCTCCATTTCCCCATACGGTAATAGTATCCCCATCTTTAGCATCCATAACTTTTCTAACAGTGGCTCCAAACACATGGGACTTCTCTAAGTCGTACTTATCGTAAGGGCCATATGTATTAGAATGACGAATCACAGTATGCTTTGTTCGCCCTAGGCGCGAATAAAACTCACACATTTTTTCAATATAAATTTTCGTCCACCCTACACCGAAATAATTTCTGTGTAGTTCATCGTGCTCATTAAAATCAGATTCTTTTCTAGGTTCATCCCCCGGCTGGTACATCACACCGCAGCTAAGAAATAAGAAATGTTTGACGGAATGCTCATAACAAGCTCTGAGGATCAAAGAATTCATTACAGCGTTATCGGTTGTATGAATATAAGGGCGTTCTGTAATGTCTTTAGATCCAGAAGTAACAGCAGCTGCTTGTATGACAATATCGGGATTTACTCTCTTAAAAATATCTTCTACATGCCCTTTCTTGGTTAAATCAACTCCAAGTAAACGATCCCCGGATAACACACTTTGCTCAATAGGTTTACCTAAACAATAAGTCCCGTATACTTCATAATCTAGAATATTGTTAAAATATTCTACAATATTCCTCCCCATAAACCCATTAGCACCACATACTAGTATTTTTTTCATTTTGAAACTTCCCTTCTCCAATAATTCAATAAATCTTGAGTAATATCATCTAAAGTTTTAATAGGCTCCCATCCGGTAGCTTCTTTAAACTTAGACCAATCAGGAATTTGAAGGGTAATATCTGTTGGGCGAACAAGAGCAGGATCAACAATAATTTCAAAATTCTCTTTTGGAATTTCACTCTTTGATATAATATTATTCAAAGCATCCCCAACCTTACACGTGTGTTTTCCACCTATATTGTAAATCTCCCCTATTGTACCTTGAGTAGCGGCTAGCCAATACGCTCTTACAGCGTCATCAATATGAGCATAGGTACGAACAGAGTTTAAATTACCTACCCTTATACTATACTTGTCTATCTTCGTAGAACATGTCTTGCAAAAATAAGTTGTTTCATGAAGAGCTACTTGACGAGCAAAACTAGATAATGCAAAGTCCTTTCCTCTTCTCTCCCCTTCATGGCTAAACATTCGAGTAATAATTATTTTTAATCCAAAAGCTTTTTGATAATACTGGCTCATTAAATCTTGTGTAACTTTTGATATACTATAAGGATTAGCTGCTCTGATAGGATTCGTTTCTTTTATAGGAACTTCGTCGGGAGTTGGCATCCCATAAACTTCAGAACTACTAACAGAAACAATTACTGGATCACAAATTCCTTTATCACGTGCCTGTAATATCTCTTCTAATAAATTAACAGTTCCTATTCCGTTGTTTGTTAAAGTAACTACAGGAATACGAAAACTTGCCCCTGGAAAGCTTTGAGCTGCAAAATGAAATACATAGTCAGGTTTAGATACCTCAATGAGAAGAGATAAACTTCTTCTATCAAGTAGGTCGGCTTCTACAAACTTTACTCTCGGATCAAATAAAAGACACCTAATGTTTTCTTCTCTACTCCTCCACCTACGAGAAGCAAAAATTTTAGCCTCTGGAGCCTGTCGTAATATATAATCAGCCATATGTGAACCTACAAAGCCTGTAATACCAGTAATTAATATTCTCATTTTATATCTCCTAAATCAAAATTACGTTGCCTACGAGCATTTAAAATCTTTAGCCCTTTATCTAATTCAGCATGATTATTCCTACGAGCATATGTTTCGTCAAAAGGCGTTCCTCCTTTACTGTAATGTTTGTGTAAAAACTGAATATGAGGAGCATGTATAGTACATCCTAGCTTATTCCAAACTTCAGTAAAATCATTATCACTATACATTGAACTGTATTCTGGATAGATCAAATAACCTAGTTTATTATACAAAGCTCTATTAGCAATAGCGTAAACAAAAGAAGTAGGAGTATCCCAAAAACCATCATTTACAGCTAAAGCTTTCGGTGTAACAAAATTATCCACTCCCTTTAAAGCTTCTAGTAATAAGGTATCCCAATGTTCGCAAGGATAAACATCATCTGAATTTTGATATAACAATTCCGTCGTAAGAGAAATACTTTTACTTACCCTATAACCAGCCTTTACACAATCTGTAGAATCTCCTACGTCTATAACAAATCTTCCAACACTCATAAAAGAAGGTTTGTAAGAAAAAGCTTCAAAGTATTTATGTAAAGTAGGATCAACAGCATCTAAGGCAATCAAATACTCAATTTGAGATGGATCGTCCGCGGCTGCTTGCCACCTTGAAAAACAAGCGGCACATTGATCTGCTCTCTGAAACGATGGATGTATAACGGCAATTTTAATCATTACTTCTTCTCAAAATACCAAAAATTACCTTCAGCGCAAATATTAAATCCGTATTGTTCTGCTTTTTCTTTAACTGCCCCTTGAACATTGTAAGGTTCATTTATCCAGCCCCAATCATCTCCACATAAGGTATCAGCTAACGGAAGATAAAGATCAATGTCTCTCTTTACACTAACAGAAGCATGTTCAGCATCGATATAGACAACGTCAAAATGTAAATTATTTTGTTTTAAATATTCAGCAGCTTCAACTGTAGTTGCCCTCAGCAAAGCTATTTTATTTTGCAAATTAGTTCTATAACAATTAGAAACAAATCTTTCAAAGAAAAATGGCCACGTAGGATCTTTTGGAGGATCTTCAGGAGATTGCCCAAGAGTCTCAAATCTCTTCCAGTCCCAATGATCGATGGCGACTACCCTTTCTACCCTTTCCGCCCAAAACCTAGCACTAGCTCCTAACATAGACCCTAATTCACACACTGTTTTTGGATGGTGCTTATTTATGAACTTTTCGATAGCTATAGCATTAGTAAAAAAATTTCGTGAGTCAAAAGGAATATTAGGATCTGCTATATCTTTAACCTCAACAATAGCATTTGAGGGAGGTCCTTCTACATCTTTCCCAATTACTGTAATACCATCTTCTTCAGATGTCACTTTGTTAACCCATTGTTGACTAAGCATTTTTCTTATCCTTACTTTTTTAACTATGTTAACCATAAATGTTTTATTTTTGTATAAGCTTCCTGTAATTCTTTACTTTTAGGATTCCACCTTTCGTAGAAAAATTTTTCGTCTACTCCAGCAGACATAGAATAAGAGGGTGTAGGGGGTCCTCCTTTATGATATACGAGAATGTTAGCCCATTTTTGAATCTTCCCCGCCATAACCATACGCAAAGCAAAATCGGGATCCGCATACCAAAGATTATATTGAGTGTCAAGAAATCCAAATTCTTTAAGAAATTTTTGGGTTGTTCCTCCGATCAAGGCATAAGGAATACCAAAAACCGTATGGGGAGAATAGTCAGTATGACTCCCCCTTCGTGTAAGGTTTAAACCTGCAAAATCACAACTTTTAAGAGATTCTTTTAACGAAAGATCCCACTCATCGGATAACATAAAAATATCATCATTCCAAAAAAGTATGTACTTTGAAGAACACTTTTCTACCCCCATTGAAAAAAATTTAACGAGTGGAAGATGTTCTGTATTTAAAACAATTATAGAACCTTTAACAGATTTACAGAGATCTATTGAACAATTATCGTTCTCTTCAAGAAGAAAAATATAACGGGCCTTACAGCCTGAACTCATAGTATCGTTTAAGCTGTACAAAGATTCTTCTAAATCAGCTACTCTATTACAAGTAGGAAGAATAATATCTATATCTACACTTTCCACGTTTCAATATCCTCTAGTGTCCAATGAATGCACTCCTTAACAATTTTAGGAAAATCAAGAATTGTCGACGGATTCGCTAAATGTTCTCTTTTTGAAGCAAGCCAAAAATTTGATTCAATAGGAATACCTTCCTCTTTACTCTGGTCTAAAATCCCTCTATCTTTCCAAATATTAAACTTCTTTTCCAAACCTTCATCAGAAGAAAGAAGTCTATTATCAAATACATGTATATTTAAGGCTATCCCTAAAGGAACAGTAGCCCCCCTCAGAGCTCCCCCGTCATACTCTTCTTTTGGGTAAACAAAATGATCGTGAATTTTTCTGTTATAACGAATACCAAGACTGTTTTGAAAAATCTTGTGACAGGGAAATCCTTTGTGATTTAAAGCATGATGATTAACATCTTGAATAGTATACCATTTCATGAATTGCCAAGCAACATTATACGAGGGTAACTTTTCTAGCTTTTCGATAAGTAAACTATCGATGGTTTCATCAGCATCTAAGGGAAGAATATACTTACCTGTAGCTAAAGCAATACCATAGTTCTTTTGTTGAGCGACATATTTAATATCATTTTTTACGATAAGAGTTACAGGTAAAAACTTCGAAGCTTTTTCAATAATGGATATTGTTTTGTCATTACTTCCACCATCAACAATTATTATTTCCTTCAACTTATCTTTAGGTAATTTAGATAAACTAGCAAAATAAATAGGAAGCATCTCTTCTTCATTTAAACAGGCTGTTACAACGGATATCACTGTTTTCTCCTAAAATTTGTACTTGGTAAAATAAGAGGAATATATTCCATTGGAATTGAATTTTTTTCTGATTCTGGAGAATGAGCGGCGTTCAAATACCTATCTTCAGGCCCAGGTCCAAATCCTACAGCGGATAATTCGGCTGTGAACTTCTGGTAACGCTTTCCTCTGTTTAGTAAAGCTTCGTCACTCTGACGAAAACTGTTTTCAAACAAAAGAACCTTAATATCTAGAGGAGCGGCTTTTCTGTTTGCCCCCTCCAGTTGCTCATGAAAGTTAGTAACGAATTTGGGGCCTCTTTTCCAAAGGCGTACATTAGCGTTTGTCGGCCATTTATAGAAATAATGATAAGCATCATCGGCTGTAAAAATAATTCTAAAATTCCAAAAATCTTCTACGTCATAGAAACCAGATTTGAAAATATCAGGAAAGTTTGTAGTCCAGGTCATGTCGGTGTCCGGACCAAAAATATAATCTCCGGTAGCTATATCTAATCCCCTATTTTTCTGCTGGCCGAAACTATCAAAGGAATGCTCAATAAGAACAATAGGGAGTCTATCTTTATATGAATTAATTACTTCAATGGTATGGTCTTTACTTCCACCATCTACAAGAATAACTTCTTTCAAGTCTTCTTGCAAGACCGATTTGAGATGTAAGCAACTTTCAAGATAAGCTCCTATTACTTCTCCTTCATCTTGACAAATACCTAATATAGATAATGTACTCATTATAATACTAACTACTCTTCGTTTAACCTTACTGCTCTAAATTTCAAAATTTCTTCTTTCACCTTAACAGCATCTTCAATACCGGCGGCAATAAGTCCATCTATATAAGGAATATCCATTTCGGTAAGACACATGTCTATAATAGTGCTAAATTTATTCCCATAACTCTCTTGATACCTCTTTTGTAATATATACTTTAATTGATTAGATAGTATAACCCCCGGAACATTCAAAGGTCTGCAAACTAATGTGCTACTCATATCTTGTTCTCCTTAGCTAATTTTTCTTGTACCTTTTTATTTATTTTTTTTCTCAAATTTTGTTCTTCATGCTCATAACCCGCGTGTAGCTTCTTTAACTTCTTATTTTTTTCTGTTACAATCTTACTTCTATCTTTACTATCTACTACTTTGTCTATTTTCGTATGTAATGCAGTCGGGAACAAAGCTATCATCTGAGCACCGCAAACGCTGCACTTCCGGACATAAGTAACTATATCTTCGGATGCTTTTAGTAAGACATCTCTATCTCTTTGGGAGCATTTAGAACACCTAAAATCAAACAATGGCATCTAGGGCAACCTTCAATTGATTAAAAGTTCGAACTTTTGAATATAACTCTACAGCTGTTTCATAACCTCTCCCAAGAATAGAATTATGAGGAAAGCCGTTTTCGGCAATATCTTCTAAAACAGTAGCGACGGATTTTGCATCTCCTGTTCTTGAACTAAGACAATTTACCCCTTCTCTCATAAAATCTGTTCCTCCCCCGCCGGGATAACCTATAACTAGCACTTGACTTGCCATAGCTTCTAAAGAAGGCAGTCCTAGACCTTCCGGAGAAGAGTGATTGAAGAAAATATCCGAACTACGTAATACAGAAGCAAATTCATCCTCAGAAGTATTATCATGAAAAATAACATTAAATTCTTTCAGTACATCAGGAGATAAACAATTTGCAACTTTTTGCCATTCGTCTCTACCGTGCTTGCGTGTTAAAACTAGCACTTGAAACTTTCCATAATAACCTTTATATAGAGCAGGATAAAAAATATCTGTATTTATATAAGGACTTACAAGAGACCCGTCAGGGGCTTTATTCGCATTACGGTTCCATTTACTACTGTACCAAATTCGCCCGTTAGAATGTACAAGAAAATCTTCAAAAGCTTTGTAAGAATGCTTTATTAAAGACTCTCCTTGTATATAAGCAATTCTAGTATCTGCATCAAAGTTATCTAAAACATCTATATCTTCCCAGCCAATAATAATCCTTTTTACGGAAGTTCCTTTAACAGCTCGTAAAAAATCTTTAGCATCATCGTAAGAAATACAAGTAGCAGAATGTTTAAACCATGTTGGTACCGCTCTTTCTGGAAAAGCAACAAAACTATCATAGCCTAGTTCTTGTTCTAATTCAGAAAGTTGAATATGAACTTTTACTCCGCCACAAACGATTAAATTGTCTGGGAGGATGTGAATAATTAAATCTTTAGGAAACAAGGTCTTTGTCATTGATTTGCCTTCCGCAATCTAAACACACCTTAACTGTTCCAACTAATGGACTATAAGCAGAAGATATTCTATCTTTAGGATGATTACAAGGCTCTCCTAGTTTCTTAGGATGGGGCTCTCCTGTTGCCTCATTTGAAGAGTCTGGATCTAAAGGAGATTCTTTTAGTGAAAACCTCTCAATTCTCTCGATAGCTTTCTTTGGCTTTTGAGGAGCAGATTGAGTGGCAGATTTTAGAGTATCTTCATCCTCTAGAATGGGCTTACCGGCTTTTAGAAGCTTAAATTTTTCTAACGCAGTCAAAGACATAACTTATACCTCAAAAATGGCTTTTTTTGCAACCTTACCAACTTCATCGATAGAGAATTGCTTTGAATTATTAAAAGCTAATTTACCCTTCTTTTTTACTTCTTCCCTATTCTTAAATACATGTCTCATTAAAGTTTTTAAATGTTCAACATTAGGCTCGGCCCAAACTCCTCCAAGGTAGTTCTTAAAATAAGGGACTATTTGTAAGGGCATAGGCTTTAATTCATAATCCAATAGCCAACCTGTATCGTTGTTAACTACATCTAGAACTCCACTGTAACCTGTTACAATACTAGGTAACCCACAGGCTGCGGCTTCGGCTAACGGAAGCCCAAACCCCTCACACCTTGTCGGTAACACAAATACATCAAAGTTTTTGTAAAAAGAACCAATAACACCCATCTGCATAGGACTGGTAGTAATATAGATAGGAGCGTGAGGTTTATGGCCGCAAATACGAGAAACCCATTCTTTTAAGGATATTTTTAACTGATTTTCTATAACGTATTGCATAGATAGACTATGAATAGTTAAACTAACATCTTCGTCGGGGGCAAACTCTTCAGCAAAAGCTTTTAATAACACTTCAGGGGCTTTACGCGTACCAAAATGAAACATAGACACAAAATTAAATCCTCGCAAGTCTCCAACAGGTAATTTTTTTACATCTAGATTAAAAATAGAAGTATCTACAGCATTGGGAACAACATAGATAGGAGTTTTTACTCCACTGTTTTCCATCACTCCCTTAAAAAATGTAGAAGTAGTTAGAATTTTATCTACATGATTCAACTGAGATATCCAGGAAGGAGGTATCCGACTATTTTCTCCGGTAGTATGTGCAACTCTCAACTTGCCAGGGGGTAGTTGAGTCATATCATCTCCTTCAGCACTCCTCAGTACTACCCTATCCCACCAATCGTGGGGTTTGTCGACCATTTGCTTAATTTCCCAATCATCGATACTCTCACCTGTATGATAATCTTGAGGAGCAATGGCTATGTCAACACCGTTACGAGCTAATCCTTTTGCAAAATTTTTCATTACTGTTGCAAAAGACCAGAACCCGTGGATTTGGGAGCATATTAAAAGCTTGTGTTCAGAAGTAGGAGTATAAGGAATATCTTCTCTTTTCAGGTAAAACTTAACTTGGTTTTTATGACTTAATTCTGAAGGAGCATTTCCTGAAGGACTCAAAGCTTTCGACGTAATATTCTCATAGTGAATTGCTCTAGCAAAGGGGGTATATATAATCTGATAATTGTTATCTCGAGCTCTAAAAGAGTAGTCTACTTCTTCGAAGTAAGCTGGGGCAAAGCGCTCGTCAAACAAGCCTATTTTTTTGAAACATTCATTAGTTATAAAAAATAAAGCCCCTGTAACATACTCTTGGGGATTTATTTTCTGATCAACAATTATTTGATCGTCTCTAACACCTCCGAACTTGTGGCACCCCCATCCAAACGAAGTTAAAAAAGCCCCTCCGTGTTGAATTACCCCGTCTGGAAATAATAATTTACCCCCTACAATTCCTGTTTTCTTTTCATCAAAAACTTCGTAAGAGGCTTCTTTTAATTTATCAATACAATTAGGAAGCAACTCCATATCGTTGTTCATTAAAAGAATATCAGAATCTTGAAGAGATTTATCTTCTAAAACAACCTTTAAAGCAACATTAATAGCAGGTCCGTATCCAAGATTTACTTTATTATTTATAACACACTTTTCTAATGATATAGAACATATTAATCTAATAATACCGCTAGAATAATTCTCAAGTCTTTCATCCCCACACCATTTTCGATATAACCATTCTTTTGTACCGTCTGTCGAAGCATTATTTACAACAATAATTACGATTTTATCGTAAGAATGTTGCTCATGCTTTTCTATACTTTCTAACACTTTCTTTGTATAGAAAAGTTGATTATATACAGGAATAATAATACAAAGTGTTGCATTACTCATTACATTTGCTCCATTTGAACTCCGGGTATAATTATATTAGATACAGGCTTAATAATTTCACTAAATACATCTAACAAGTCCTTATCTGTTTTTTCTTTACTAAACTTTTCTCTACAGTGTGCTCCTAATTTAATAGCTCTCTCTTTAGCAATAGAATAACCCTCGACACAACGCCTGAGTTTACGCTTTACATCTACTTCTTTCGGAATTGCCCATTGCATACTGGGTTCTAAAAGACCGGGACAAAAATTCTCTGGGGTTAAAGGTGTAAGATCATACTCAAAGATTGTAGAAAGATCTGAATGCATAAAATCCATGTGACCAGACCAACCAGTAGCTAGAGTAGGTAAGTCGGATACAGCAGCTTCAAGTAACGTTCTTCCGAAACCCTCACCAGAAGTACAAGAAACAAAAGCGTGTATTTGAGGATCTGTGTAAAGACGAGACATTTCTAGGTCAGTCATGTCTCCATGAACGAGATAAATACGAGGCAAGATTTTGTTTCCTTTAAGAGACCTTAATCTTTTCTCTGTAATCCAACGATCTGAAGAAGAAACATTAGTAGACATAGTCTTTATAACTAAACCTACTTTCTTATCATCGGCAAATACCTCGCAAAACCACTTGATAAGTCTTCCTATTCCTTTTCTATCAGTTATAGCTGTGTGGGGCATCCATTGACCAGCTGTTAAAAAATTAAACTCTGTGTCTAGAGAAGAAGGTAACAAGGGAGGTTTTGAAGTATTATTGAAAATTGTTGTGTCAGCCCCCTCCCCAACAACATATACAGGAATTGTTACACCACTTCTTATAAAAAGATCTTTCATAAAGAAAGAGGGTACGATTAAAGCATCAAGGTTTTGATTGCATGATTCTGCCCATCCGGTAGGAAGCCTGTCGCTCTCAATTCCTGCAGTAATGCATATAACCTTTTTACCTTTGATTTTCTTTACTTCAGGAGGTAAACCAATATGTACAAATGTAGATTCAGCTTGTGGAGAGATCCTATTATTTACCAAAGAAGCTATAACTTCAGCTCCTTGAATGGAAAATTTATCGGAAACAGAAGTTCTTCCCCATTGAGTTGGAAGAATACTAATATTATACTTTCCCGAATTGTAAAGACCTAGAACAATGTCACGAGCATGCGCTCCGTATCCACTAACGCTAAAAACAGGAGCTTGAACAATTAAGTTGGGTTTCATTCTCTTTCTACCTAAATAGTTGTTACAGACCACCGATTATAAGAGGATGGTTTTTTAATCAATTCTTGCAACAATTCATCCCATAGTTTAATAGTGGTATCAATGTGAAAGTTTTGTATAATGTGTTCTCTTCCTATAGGTCCTAAAGTTTTTTTCCAATCCCCTTCTTTAGTTCTCTTATAAGCTTCCTCAAAAGCCTTCACTAAAGTAGAAGAATCTACAATATCTTGAAAGATATAAGGAGCCCCCATAGTACCGAACATCGATCTTGCATCAGGAGGAAGAACTCTACCATATTCTATAATCTCATCATGCTCTGGACAGCTTTTGCCATCTGTCTCGGTTTTAGAACTTACAGCTGAGTGATGAATCTTCGCCCTTGCTTGCTCGATCATACCTCCTGTTTCTGTAACAATTACAGGGGTGCCTGCACACAGTGATTCGGCCACGCAATTATGTAAAATCATTCCTTCTGCAGCAAAAGAATGATCATTATTCACAGTAATATCATAAAGCAATCCCCTATAAGGGTACTCTCTTACTTTACGTATAGGAACATAAAAATAATTTTCATCTTGCCAATACATATCATTTCTATTATTTTCTTCAGGTTTGTTATCATCAAGATAATATAATGCTGATCTTTCTCCAGTAATAGTATACATTAAGGCATTACCTTTTTCAGATTGATGTAAACTTTTTCTTAAACAAGGTAAAATATTAAATCGTTGAAGAATTAAAAATATTTGATAAGCTAATCTTTTAGAAGAAGTGCTAAACAAATAAGAATTTTCACTAAAGCATCCATCCCCCCTCCAGTAACCTTTCAAAAGCTCTTTTAATAAATTAATCGGGGAATTAAATAAAACAGAATTTAATTCTTTTTGCGGGCCTATTGCGCCAAGTAATTTTGTAAAAAATTCAACCAAAATAATACTAGTATACCGAATAGACAATACATTATTATGATATCTAACAATAGCATCGTTTAATCCAAAATATTTTTGCATTAAAAAAATAACGTCTTCCCCATAAAATTTTTCTTTTTTATGAAAAGCAAATTCTATTTGATTATTAGTATGAGATCCTTCAGCTAAATAATAACCTAATAATCTAAATAATCCTTCATCAGCGATAATATATCGGGGAAGTTGTTTTACTCTACTTCCATAAGGTTGTATAAAAGATTCAGTATAATCAAATACTCCAAATTCGGCTAAGTCAAATTCTACCGGGTTTTCTTCTATAAATTTTTCTTTAGGAAATAATAATATATCTCCTTTTTTTAATTCAGTAGAATTAATCCATTCTGGTTTATAATCTTCAAATACCTTTTTACAATTTCCTGGGGGGAGAAATTGTTTTTTACAATAAGGATAACAGGGTCTTTTTTGAGAAGGAAAACAAGTCTTTCCTTTTATAGCAAAAACTTTATCATTCTTAGACATTGTTACAGGCATAGAAATAAAACGAGGTGTAATTTCAATAACTGTTTCATCTGCTTCTCTAGGCATTATATTTGTTACTTTTTCATAATTTCCTGTATGAGTCAATACCCTATCTTGTAAAGATAAATATTGTATTTCTTTTATTCCATTTTCAGTATAAATAGAAGTAGTAGGCAAGACACATAATCCAAAACCTTCATTGAGGGCTATATTAACAGTGACATCAGAAATATTATATAACACATTTAATTGATGAGATGGAATTCTCTGGGGATTAAAAATAATGGGAGCAGTAATTTGATGATCATCAATAAAGTGCATCAAATCAATTCCCTCTCGATCTGCAATGTCGGTATTTAAAACTAACATTGAATCGGGATACTTTTCTGAAAAAGATTTGTAAGCCCACAAAACATCTCCTGGGCGCTTTCTGTAAATATTTCTATTGTTCCAAAAGATAACAAAATTTACGGGGCCCTTGGCATGACTTTGAGCAATAAAGTTTTGTCGGGCTTTAGAAACACTCGCCTCGTCAAGAGGATAAAATTCTGTAGGGTCCATTCCATGAGGTATACACCTACACTTAACACCGTTGGACTGCATAAGATTGTAAGAAAAGTGAGAAAGCATGATTACTTCATCACAAGAAGCATACCAGGGAAGGTTAAACTTCGGAAAAGGATAATTATCCCAAGTATGATAAAAAACTAACCTTGCTCTATCTCTTATTTCATTATCCATCTGAAAAAGCCAGGTAAAAAATCTCGGATCAGAAAAAGCAATCACAATATCTGGCTTATCTGCTGCCATAATGTACCTAAGTAATTGAGGATCACCGTAGGGCTTTTCAGTAGTATAAAGTTTTACTCCCTTGAAGTAAATAGGAGCTGAAGGAGAAGAACGGTCCCCCCCTGCAATCTGTATTACTTGGTACTTACCTGTTTTTAAAAGACCCTCACACAATTTAAGGGATTGTATAGCAACTCCAGTAGGACGTTGAATGGAGTCACTGATAAGAAGAACTTTTGTTTTATCCACGTTACTATCTGTTTAGTTAAACATCGTAACATAATACCGCGGATATAGATATGATTAGACGAATAAAAACCGCTTAGAGCAACAACTATATCTTTTCTGCTACATCTTTACCAATAGAATCTTTAGGAGCCTTTTTTGGCATCTCGTAAGGCTGTATATAAGACATATCATCAATATTATACTTCAATAACTTACCGTTCTTACAACCAAAGTCAACAGTAAGCTCTTTTATTCCCCAAGACTTTTTATCCTCCACCACCGAAAGAACAACTCCTAGGCTCCCTTTTGTTATTCCGTTTGGTGGATCAATTTCTGTGGTTAAAATAATAACACTACCTACTTTTGGTTTTTGCATAAACACACTCACTTAAAAATTAAAAAAAAAGTAAACCTTATACTTAATATACACGTGTAACTTCGATACTCGTCGGAGTAGGGGGATTCGAACCTCCGACTTCTTGGTCCCAGGCCAAGCACTCTACCTGACTGAGCTATACTCCGCTTTCTTCAAGAAATTGATTATAGAATCATATGAAGTATGGGGTAAAACACAATTACTACAGTCCTTTTTGTTGTTAATTATTTTAAAATTTCCTTTACAATCGTATAAATATAAGGGACAATAACAAAATAAGCAAGAAAAATTATCTAAATCTACACCTTTATGGCAAGGAAAATATTCGCATTCTTTGTTACAAAAAAACTTAGAATTACTCTTCTTTTTCATACTCTCTTAAAATTACCAATTTCCTGAAGATCCCCCACCAAAAGAGCTACCTCCGCCACAACTAAAACCTCCGCCAGAAGATGAACTTCCATAACTACTTGAAGAGGAATATCTTCTAGAATTTTCTTCCTCTCTCCTGCGTCTTTCTCTATCCCTTCTTGCTCTGTCTAGTTCTTCTGCCTGCCTACGTTCTTGGGGTATTATATTAAGCAAAAATCCCATAGCTGTAGCTAATCCTATATAATCAACGACCTGGGCTTTCTGCATTTTCTGAACTTCTTCAAACTTCTTTGCTACTTTTACATGAGAGGAATTCTCATTAGCATATTTCTCTACCCTCTTTGTATTCTTCTCAACCCAACGTTTAGCCTCAATATATTTGTCGGCTTTCGTAATAATAGATTCTACCCAAAAAAGTAGCCAAGTGTAATCGTCATTTATCTCTTTGAATTCCTCATAAGATGCTTCCAAACTAGTTATACTGGTAGAGTTTTTAAAAAGACCCCTCGAAGACTCTAGTTTAGACTCTAAATTAGACGCCTTTTTATTAAAATCAGTACTTAAGTCTTTCTTATTAAATATATTTTCTGAAGAAAGTGTTTCTAACCTCTTTCTAGCTAGTTGAATACGCTCATACAACTCTTTAAAATCGCTTGAGCTTGTTTTGAGAGATTCATTCCAAACTCTTTCATAGAGATCATAGTGACTTATAACGCTTTTAGTAACTCTATTAATTACATCAATATGCTTCTGTTCGTCTATTTCATTTTTTCCGCCTGGGGGATTTTCTTTAGTAAAATTTTTATAAGATAAAAGTAATTGCTCTAGTACCTCTTGGGCATTGGGAATACCTATTTTAACTGCAGCCGCCAACTTCTTTTCAATAGACACGAGATAAGCCAAAACATTAAAGCGAGCTTTTTCTCTGGCTTCCTTGCGTAGTTCAGCTCTACGTAAAAAAGTATAGATAATAAATATAGGCCCACCAATTACTATAGCAAGCCCTAATATGTAAAGCAAAACAATTCCAATACTAATCATAGTAGCATTAAAAGCTTCCCTATCTTGGGCACGTTTAATTGCTGCAAGCTTCTCTTCTTCTTTTTTCAATGCAACATATTCAGGGGAGGTTTCTTTTATATAAGCAGTAATAAGATCTAAAACGCCTCCACTAACATCTCCAGCCTGAGCTTTAGGTTTAAATATTTTCTCAGCATATCTTTTCGTAAGAGCATCTGTTAAAATACCTTCCAATCCTCCCCCAACTTCTGTACGATACTTCCGATTAGGTTTAAGAGTCAATATAAACATTGCTCCGTTATTAGTCTTCTTATTTCCTACTCTCCAAGTATTGAAGACTCTGTTTGCAAACTCATCTATTGTCTCATTTTCTATATCGGTGTATGTAAGAACTACAATTTCAACAGTAGTAGAGTCTTTATGAGCTAGAAGCATTCTATTAAGCTGAGCTTCTGTTGTAGCATCAATGAGGTTGGCGTAATCATTAATAGCATTGTTAGTAAATGTAGGAACAGGAATTTTGCTCCATAAGATAGAAGTAGACAATAAAACAAATAACAAAATAAGTTTTTTCATTTAGGTCTCCTTAAATTTTTGAAACTGCATGATGCCTTGTTTCTAAATGCTTTGTATGTCTTAATCTTGGATGAATAATTTTTACAGAGTCAACGTCTTTTTGATCAAATATTTCAGAGTAACCACAGGCGCAGGTAAACTCATAAAGTGGTCTGCCATGTATTTTATACCAAGCCCAATAGTATAGCCTCATAAAAAAGTTTTTCATTTAAGTCTCCTTAAGCAGATCTACGTTTATTATAGGCTTCTATTAAATCCTTTAAAAGCTCCCCAAGAAAGATTATGAGAAATACAAATACGTTATAAAGTAGGAATATAGGCCAAAAAATAAAAATCAAAAAAGATATAAATCTTAAACTTGACTCTTCAAAATTTGTATTAAGCCTATGTAAATCATAATAGATAACCCCCACTATCAACCCTATAATAAAATAAATAGTAATATACAGTTCCATAAAACCTCCTTAATTTGATGTTTTTCTTGATATAGTTCTCTGCTCTAATTGCTTTTTGCTGTTACGTACAGGTTTCCAATGTTTTCGATTGTAATGCAGATTATCCCATATAATCCATATCCATCTTTTTATATCATATATCAGCCAATCTATTTTTGTTTTCTTTTTATAATCTTTTCCTTCTAGCCCGCACTTTCCCTCAAATCTCGCATCATCATCATACAAGCCCCATTTTTTGCATCCTGTTATATCCCAGTCAATATCTGACATATAATACTCAAATCTTGCAAATACGCAACAATAACAATTTTTCTTTTCTCTCATTTTGTTCTTATCACCTTAGAATTTAATTTTCGGAGCCTTTTCTGCGCCCTCTTCTGCAGCAAAGTATACTTTCTCTTTGAAGTTACCAAATCCTGCAATAAAGTTATGAGGGAACACTTTTATGTATTGATTATAGTCCTGTGTTGTAATATTATAGGAGTTTCTGGCCACTGTGATTCTGTTTTCAGTCCCCTCTAGTTGAGACTGCAATGCCATAAAATTCTCATTAGCTTTTAAATTAGGATACTGTTCCTGGATCACCATGAGTTTGCTAAGTGCTCCAGCCAATCCATCTTGGGCCACCTGATACTTCTTAAAAGCCTGTGGATCATCTAAAACCTCTTTGGTAATATTCATTTTCATCTGACCTACAGATGCTCTAGCTTGAGTAACTTCTATAAATACAGTTTTTTCATGTGTAGCATAACCTTTTACAACCTCTACCAAGTTAGGTATTAAATCTATTCTCCGCTGATATTGGTTTTCAACCTGTGCCCAGGATTGAGTTACTCCCTCTGATTTTGTTACCATATTATTATAAATAGAAACACTATAACATCCGGCGCATCCTGCAGCCCCTATTAATAATAAAATAATCAATCCAAAAGTTATTAATGTAGTTTTCATTTTTTCGCTCCTTTTTATACAGATATACCTACTACTATAATTATCATAAATACTAAATTAAATTATACCTTTACCAAATAATTGTTTTCCGTTTTCACGAAGAATAACAGTACGCTTCATAGCTTGTTCTTTTGCCATTTTTAAAATAATATCCTTCTTGTCCTCTTTGTAAGTTTGAGGAGTAATGTTCCATTTAAAAGAAGCCGTATGTATTAACACAACTTTTTCTACCGACACATAAGAATCTAACTGTATGCGCCTTTCTGTCTTCTGTTTACCCATGTTTTTGCAATCTCTTTTTTTGGGCACTTTCTATTAAAGCGTTAGTCCAGGCTTTTCCTAATTTCTGAAGTTCTGCATCCTGAAACTCTTGTACAGGAATAGGAATTATGCTCTCACTTGCACTACCTGCACTTACTACCCTGATGTAATTGGGAAGCATAGGTATTACAATGGTAAGATCTTTTTTAATTTTAATAATCGGTATTGCTTTAGCGGGCATATATTATAACCTTTCTTATATATGACAGTCATAAATAGATATTAAAGTATTTTTAGGTAACCCCTCAAGGAGTTTAATTACTTCCTTATCCCAAATATCCTTGTCTTTTTCATCGGAAACACAACCGAACCATCCCATTTCGCCTCTTTCGTACCACTTACCATCTTTTAAAATAGCGTGTGTAGAAAGGACACTGTTTGCTACAGAAGTCAAATACTTTTCTCTATCAAACCCTTTATATAGTTCAACGGGGTCACCAAAGAAAGGTAAGAGATCAGCCTTTTTCAAATCTATAATAACAGGGTTGGAGTTATATTCTTCTCTGGCTTTATCGATATCATCAGGATATTTTTCTCTTATCTCTTTCCAGGTAGGTAAAGACCTACCTTTTACAACCTCAACAACTTTGTCAAAAGCTTTTGCGCCCTTTTCTTGAGCATCTTTTTTTATACCTTCAATATCAATGTCTTTCAACAACAATTTATCAAAATAACCTTCCTTAGCTCCTTCTTTCATCAATAGAGACTTACTACCTACAATTTTTGTTTTAGCATCTTTTTTTGCTTTTAAGAATCCTACCCAACGACCCCCTAATTGATACCAATCCCATTTTGCATTAGGATTATGCCAATAACCATATTTACCTTTTTTCTTATCCCTACTTTCATATCCGCAATAGTCCTTCATATAAATTTCAAATGTAGGATATTTTTGCTTAAAAGGAACCTCTTTTGGAGGAGCAATTATTTTCACTAAAATAGTTCCTGTAAAATAAACATCTTTATCAGGATGATCTGTTTGAAGAACTTTTAAAACGTTTAACCAAACGACTTTATCAGGATATTGATTTCCTCCTGTTTTATAACATTTATAGTTAGAACCCCGTCTAAAATACTGCCCAGCATATGTTTTTTCTATATTAAATTCAAACTCATCTCCTTCAGAAGCTTTTTCGAGTTCATCCCAACCTAAAGAAGAAACCTCCATTCCCCAGCTACTGTTTGATTCATCATAAAACTCTAAAGTACTGCCCGTTTCATATTTCTTTAATTCTTCAGCTTCAACATCTTCAAATTTTAAATATCTTTTTGGAAGATTCTCAATATTTTCGCAAAAAGGAAGAAGTTGTTCTTCAGGATTATCTCCAATAACCATTACCGTAAAGTGAGACATAATTTACTCTCCTAGAAATTTGTTAGGGCTGGTAATTAACCAGCGGAATTGTCCTTATATTTAATCTTTGAATAGAATTACCTAAACTATCCATTGTGTTAGAATTGTTCTTCAATTCTCTCAAAACCTCACTATTAAGAATAATATACACGGTGTCGATACGTTTATTTTGCTGTTCTAGTTGCAAGGCAAATGTATCTGTTCTTACAGTAAGAGAATCTATTTTAAGCAAGCAATTTTGCTGCTCTACCTGGTAAACAGCACCAAAAATAGTAACAGCAAGTATAATAGCACCTAGTATAAAATAGATATATCCATCTGGTTTTTGAACAGAACTCATAATCTTATCCTTTCTTTTTATTTTTCATTAAATTCTTTAAAGTTGTTTTTCCCTTTCCCAAATCCAAGCATCTGCGCGTGCCTGGGCTTCTACAACTTGCCCCCTGAATACTTCATTTCCCCTAATATTAACAGTGCTTGTTAATCTACCATCTTCATATAAATTTGTAGGCATATTATATTCCAACTCAATCTCTTGAGCATTAGGAGCAGCATACCATTCGACTTTATCGGTTATTCTTATAATTTCTTCAAGACGTTCTCTTGTTTCTAAATGAAGATTATTCCAGCCTTCAAAGTCTGGTTGTGAATTATAGAAACTTATCCACACACAATCCGTCTTGTCCTGCTCAAATCCAAGTTCTTTCATCTTCTTAGCTTGTTCGAGAGTTACATAGTTATTGAGATTCATTTTATTTTCCTTAATTATTTTTATTAAATTCCTTATTGTTATATAAAATAATTTCATTAATTTTATTAAAGTAATTTTCAAGATTCTTTCTCGCCTTCTTTACAGCTGTTATTGGATTGTAAGCTGTGACAACTCCAACTTCAGGATGACCTGTGCCCACATCTTCTTTATTCAAAGAGGTAAGAACTAAATAAGAGTGCTTATTCTCAAAACCATAAGTTTGCTCAGATAGAAATAATGTTCCACATTGTAAGGAAAAATGCCATCCTAGATTTTCCCAAACGCTGCATTTCCAATTCCCACCGACGGCTTCTTTCAATAATTTAGCGAGTTCTTTTGCTCTCTTAACAGCACTATCATATTCCCTTAGCTTCTTACAGTCATCTTCACTCTTACAATCACAAGGTTTCATTTTCCCAACTGCCTTTCTGCCTCCATACAAAATATTTCTATTTTTGCTTCTAAAGGTTCTTTCTGCATTATCATACTTTCGCAATACTTAAATTTCCAATTCATAGAAAATGTCTTTGTATAGAATCCAATCATATTGCCGATAAAAACATTGTGCTCTACATCCAAATCCCAAATCAAATCACATAACAAAAATCTTCTCGGTTCTGGTAAAAAGGAAGCAAGAGTGTCAATGTTATCTTGGGTACATTCTGCATCTTGTCCGTTAAAATATATTATATCTGTATTGGCATTCAATTTTGCTTGTAATTGCCATACATCTGCACCAATTACAAATCTAAACTTCTCCGGCATCTTCTCTGCCATTAATTTGCAGGCAGATTTAAATCGTTCAATTAAATTATTATCCATTTAATTACGCTCCTCACTCTTTAGTTTTGTAAATATAAAGTCCATTTTCAGATCATCTGTTATTATCTTTTGAAACCTTTTAAGCTTATCTTCATAGAAAGCTATTCTTGTATTTTTCATTTCATAGTTTGCTCTACTTCTGAGCACACTCTTATACTCATCATAGACAACTTGATAAACAAATCGAATAACCTTAAGTTTCTCCAGCTCTTTCTTGGTCATCTATCTCCTCCCTTTTGCTTCATGCAATTTTCCTTCAAGGTGTCGTATGTGTTGATTACGTTTTCCAAGTTCCTTGCTTAGAAAAGCAACCGCATTCTGCTCTTCTTGTATATTACGAATGAGATACAATAAAGTCTTTTCTATACCATCAGCATCTTGAATCATTCTATTATTAACTTCAGGTAGGTGTCTCATCTTATCTATTCCTCATAGACGTGCACCGAAATCGAAATCGAAGATAAAATATCTCTATATTACTGTAGGGGGTTTGGCGAACACTAGTGTTTGTACTATACACGTTAAAACTAAAATTGGGGTATATATTATTTATTTTTTTATGCATCTATAACCTTACCTTGAATTACCTCCTCTACAGGTAATTCAATTTCAGCTTCTACAAAATATCTTCTTTCTCCGCTACGTAAACTATCTACTGCAATATCCATTGCTTCTTCAGAATTGTCCGGAGGTCCGTTGTTTATATTTCCCCATCCCGCACAACTCCAATTACCCTCTTTATCAATAGCCAATGCAATCTTTACTTTATGTTTCATATTTAGTCTCCTTTTTCTTATTTAACTATTATGCATTATAATACACTACAAAATCCTATCTCCTCAGTAAATTTTACAAATGCACGCATAAATTTGCGCAAATGCAATATAAAAATTCAATATAGATTATCCTCGTATCTCTTTTGCTTCTTTGTATATCTAGAACTACCACCAGCTAAAAGAAGTAAAGTAATAACCATAACAACAATCCACCCTATTGCAACCCATATATACCAAGGCATTGTTTCTCTCCTTATAAAAATCCGGTGGCCAGATACTTTTGTCTATTGCATAGCTTTCTGGCAGCGTATGCTAGGTACCGCTTTTTCACCGGACAAACCAATTACATCCTCGATTAATTTACAATCCCCCGGCTTCATCTTATTTAAAGCCGTAAAAGGATGCACCAACCAACGAACATGTTTTATATTAATAAAACACTCTCTTAAATAAACTCTGTTATTAATAATTACATCGTAAGCCAAGACAAAGATACCCACAGGAGTTGCTTTAACGTAAGCACCAATTCGAGCTTTAACCCTAAATGGCTTTCCTTTCGGATTATATAGAGTAAACTTAGATTTATTTCTTCCAGACACTCCTTTACTATCCCATTGCTTTGCATCTACAGCATGATACCACAAAGTTCTTAAATCATCAGCTTTGAATTTAGGAGTTTTATATTCAATTTTAATTAAAGCCTCCGAAGTGGATTTTTCCTCTTCAGGATCAAACCCGAGATTAGCTATGTAAAAAGAACGTAAAAGCTTAGAGATTTTATCTTTTTTAGATTTTTCCAATTCTTCGGGAGAAAAAACCTTTTGCTTATATTTCTCCATAAGCTCTAAATTAGCCTTTACTTCTGCTTTATAGGATTTAGCGAAAGCTTCAAACATGTGACTCTTCTAATTAAATTGGATCTGCTTTAATTATATAAGGTAATTCTTGCATAAACCAATTTTGATATCTTTTCCCTTTAGTCGTAATTCTGTATTTATGTCCTTCTTTTATTTGACCAAATAAATCATCTGCATTCCAAATACCTAATAGAATACCATTATCTACTTCAAAAGATCCTTTGTCAGTTACCACAACGTAATAAGATTCAGGATCGTCTTTAGTTCCTCCAACATCAACATAAGTTCTAGATACTGTAACGTCTAAAACATTTGTCAGACCAAAGCCTCCAATTCCGATTGTATAGGAAACTAAAACAACTAATAAAAAAATAACTATAAACAAACCGATAAAAACAACGATAGTTTTCATGTTTTTTTCCCTTTAAAAATTGTAATGTAATTGATCAATTTCGAATATAGATAGAGAAGGTATAAAACAAAATAGGTGGGTTGTAATATGTACATTGATGTATGCATTTATCTTTCTATTAAATATAATACACGCTAACTAATAATTACCTTACCTTTCATAAATTATTAATAAATTCAAAGATCTCCGGATCGTTGATTGTACAACTAACAATCCAACTTAAACCTCTACAACCAAGGTCCTGAATAAGTACTGATTTTACCCCGTGTTTCCTAGTTAATTCTTCACTTAAAGGGATTTCAAATATAAATTTATAGATATACCTATCTTCTCCTTTAGGTATCTGCAATATAGCTTTGGGAAAGGCATCAAATTTCCTTGCTGTTAGACAGCTTAAAAGAACAAACTCATAAAAAGGCACCTCATC
>Ga0265297_10000393_pt1 | contig 134413 bp, 142 predicted proteins | sample Munlanlwell13791_FD_192502 | JGI IMG/M metagenome (GOLD analysis project Ga0265297, IMG submission 192502) | Leachate microbial communities from a municipal landfill in Southern Ontario, Canada - Leachate well 137-91 | ecosystem: Engineered > Solid waste > Landfill > Unclassified | place... | reverse complement strand
TAAAAATTTAAAACTAAAAATTTGAAATTATCATTAGGGGCGTAGGCTATCGGTAAACTGCTGGTCTCCAAAACCAGATTAGTGGGTTCAATTCCCACCGCCCCTGCCACGTTTGTCCACATTTATATAGTATTCATTTATTGATATAATAATATAGAAAAATCTAGCCAGAGTGAAATATCGAAAGTGTAGTTTGGAAAATCCTTAATAGATGAAAAATAAATAAGAGCATTTGCAAAAAAGCAGGAGGGGTTTTGACAAAATATGTACTAAAGCACAAATTTATTGTGATTTTCTTATCTGCAATTATCATTGCTTTTATTTTTATATTTGTAAAAATTAATTATTCGCAAGGTGTGGAAAATACCATAAAAGGCGATACGCTTTTTGCTAAAAATATTAACGTTGCGGGCGGGCAAACGATTGAAAATTATTCTCCGAAAGCTCTAGACTGGAATACGATTAGCGATAATATGGCAAAAAATTTAACTCGTCTGGAACAAGAATCTGGAATGTCATATAACGAAACAACTCTTGGGAATTTAAACCCAAACAGCAAACCAGAAGGTCAAGTTTGGACTAGTGGAAGTTTGACCATAGATTCTCATGGGAATGATACTGTAATTACAGGAAAGGGCACGATTATTGTTCATGGTGATTTAATTATAAGAGATAATTTAGTTTATGCTAATGCACAAAGTTCTATTGGATTTATTGTAGTTGGCGGAAATATAGAAATTAATGCCAATGTTAAACGATTGGTTGGCGCATATTATTGTAATCAGCAAATTATTTTCAGATAGAAATTTGTAAAATAAACGGAGAGAATATGTTTAAAAAAATTTTATTAATAGTACTTGTCGTTCTTTTTATTGCTAGTTTGAGTCTTAATTATTATTTTTACAAAAAATACCAGCCTACTCCTAATTCCTCTGATGATAATGCTACACAAATCTCAACGCAAAATTCGAATGCAGTAATGGGACAAGTTATTTCGGTGGATAATAATAAAATTAAAGTTAATGATGGGCAGAAAGATGTTGAAATAAAAATAAATAATCAAACCACATATTCTAAAAATTATGTAGATCCTATTGAGGCAAGAGTCGGTGAAGCAAAATTATCTGATATCAAAGATGGAATGCAGGCAGAAATTATTTATGATTCTGAAGCAAAAGGCAATAATTTAGTTGCTAAGAAAATTAATATTTTAGCCAACAATATGATTGTTGGAAATGTCAAATTAATTGATTCCGGAAAAATCGTGATCGAAAATCAATTAGATGGCAAAACATACGAAATTGTGCTAAATGATAAAACTGCATATTATAAACAAATTGTTTCGCAGTTTGTTCCATCATCTGATTCCAAAAATCCACCAGAGACAAAAAAACCGGAACAAATTATTTTTAATGACATTAAAACAGGTGTCCAGGCAAATGTATTTTTAATAGATAGTGTCGATACCACGCCACAGGTGGCAAACAAAATAATAATGGTGGAATATAATAAATAAGATTATTAAGGGTAAAAGAGGAGGGATAATGAAAAATATTGTTATTTGGATATTGTCAATAATTTGTATTATAAGTATTGGACTCAATATTTATTTATATCCAAATTGGAAAAATGTTTCTTCGCAAACAAAAAATCAGACAAATTCAATAGCTGGAATTATAACAAGCATCAGTAAGGATAAAATTACCGTAAATACCACTAGCGGCGATATGGTTTTTAAAGTAAATAAAAATACAAAATATTTTAAAGATGCAAGCGATGTTAATATGCCTAAAAATACAGCTATTAATTTTGGCGATCTAAAAACAAATTATTCCATAGGCATTGAATATATTATTTCTGGTAGAAATAATATAGCAACTACCATCATGATATTGGGTGAAAATATTTTATCTGGAACGATTTTATCAGTTGCAAATAATGAAATTAAGATTTTATCTGCGATAGATAATAAAGAATATACCATAAGAGTAGAAGCAAATACTGAAATTTCAAAATCAGAATTACCAAAAGTACCGACAGCTGGAGAAACACCAATCGTCACAACCACAACTCCAACTGGTTTGCCAACATCCGTAAAAATTGCTTTAAATGATATTGTGATCAATGATCCGGTAACAATTAATTTAAAATCCGATGTAAATGGCGCAAATAATCTAACTGCATCGGCAATTGTGGTTTTTAAATAAAAAAATGCAAATAAAATTATTTTCACAATTAAAAAGTAATGTTTTCTTGGTAATATTGGTATTTATATTTTTTGTAATTTTGATGATTCCCAAGTCAACATTTGCGGAAATTACAGTTGGAGGTATTAATTATGTTGATGCCAATGGTGTTTGTCCGAGTAACCAAGTATTGTTTGGTCAGGGTATGAATTATCAATGTCCAGGATGTGGTAACCAACCTCCATATCAAGTTTATAATTGGTGTAAAGATGTTTATGCTGATGGACCTCAGGCAATCAGAAATTATAATTATACATACTTAGCGTCTTCGGGTGTTTCTGGAACCGGAATTATAAATTCAAATTATTGTCCTTATGATAAGTTTTTAGTAGGTTCTGCACGGGTATGGGCACAGATTTCCCGTTATGGTTGGTATGATGTATCAGGATCCGGTCTTGTTAAAAATGATCCAAGATATACTCCGCAATGGCAGGCAAATGTGAATGGAGGATGGTTACCGGCAACATCGGTTAGTAACTTGAGATTCTTGTCACGAGAACGAATTGGTTTTAGTAATAATTATATAACATATTATAATGGTAATTATATATATAGAGTTTATGGGCAATATTCTGCTGGGGGATATGCGCCAGTTATGGTATGTGATTCGCTTAGTGCTAATGGCGGACCAATTACACATAATAATTATTTTTATTCATATTATGATTACGCATTAAGGAGTGATTCTTCTTTGGTGTGGTGGTATAGTCATTGTGGACATGGGACTAATGGTTTAGCTACGGGATTAGGTTCATATCCTTCCCAGTTTATGTGTACCAATAGCTATAGCTATACTCAACTTATCCCAGGTCCTTTTTCTATTAATTTTTCAAATTCATATTGTGATGGAGGACGGCCGTATAATCGAATTGCTTGGTCTAATTCGTCAAATGCTTCATATTATCTAGTTTGGCGAAGCGATGTCGGTTATATTGCAACTGTTTATGGTAATGCTTATAGCGATTATTCTGTTAACCATCCTAATAATTATAGTTATTGGGTTCTGGCAGTTAATAGTACCAGTAATAAAAGTATATGGAGTAGTAACGGTGTTGTAATTCAAGCAAGGAATTGCGTTAATCCTAATGTTACTTTAAACGCTGTTTGTCCACCAGAAAGCGAAGATTGCCAAGAGACACCTACGTATACGCAAGTTGATTCTGGCCAGCCGGTTAAATTAATTTGGAATTCTACTCCAAGCGGGCTTTCAGTTAATGCGAGCAATTTTGGTGCAAGTTATGCCAGTGGCATTAAAACAATGTATCCAGCTAGCGATATTCTTTATTCGATTAGCGTGAATTATTTTTCTAATATTTCAACCGACACGGCAGAGGTAAGAATTAATCAAGTAAAAGTTTTAAACGGAATATTTATTGCCAATGAGGTAGATTTTAATAATTCGGAAAAAATTAAGCTTTCACAAGATCAAAATGTGATCAATAATCCGCCGCCGGGCTTTAACGACATTTTCGCGCCGGTGTGGAAAGAATTAGTGCCTTAGATTTCAAATAGGGACTTGGAATTTAAAAATTAAAATATTTTTTGTTTCTTGGAATTTGTTTTAAAATGTATTATAATCATAATGAACATAATTTAAGGAGGGTTCGTGCTAGATATTAATCCTGTGCAAAAACCTAATATTCCCCAGGATCCGGAAAAAAATCAAAACAGTTTTTCTCATCATGAAAAGAATCAAGAATCAGAAGTTGGTGATTTATTTTTCGAAGAAAATGCCAATATTTCTAAACTTGTTTTCAATTTTTCAATTGCCGTTTTAATAATTGTTTTGGTCTTTGGCGGATATTTATATTTTTCTACAAAAAATAAAGAATCAGCCATAAGAGGTGAGGATTCTTTGAAAAAAGAACTAACTTTGGAAATAAATACGCCGGAGCTGGCAAACATTGAATCTTTGGCAACGCAATATAGCTTAGGATTAGACGAAGTGGCTAGCTTGATTAATAATCCCATTCAATATTCACTTTTATTTGTTGAACTCGAAAAAATTATCCCGTCTGATGTAACTTTGACAGGATTAACTGTTGATGACAAAAACAAAGTTGCCATAATTGCCGAAACAACAAATCTGGAAGCAAGTGCTAAGTTTGTTAAGGCTATGGAAACGTCGAAAATGTTTTCTGGTGTGGTTTTAGATAATTCTCAACAATCAGGCAGTTCCAGTCAGGCCAAATATTACACTATGAATTTATCAGCTAATTGTGATGCAAAAATGCTCAAGGCTAATTCCAAAAAAACTGTTACTCCTACACCAACTGCAACCCCAATTAATCCACCGAAGGAGGCGCAATGAGACAATTAACAGCAAAAAACTATTGGCCGGCCCTAACATTACTTGTTGTGGCAATTATTATTGCATTGGGTTATTTTCTAATTTATTCTGAAATACAAAATCTAAAAAACACAAACATCGAACTTGATGCCAAAAAACAAGAAAATTTAGAGCTTTCGCAAAAACTTACAAATCTTCAAATGCTCAAAAATGCTTTTGCCAGCAATGCTACACAATCAACTACCTTGAGTCTTGCCTTGCCCCAGACCAATATGATGGCAGAAATAATAGAATCATTACGGGTAATGGCTCAAGATTCAGTAGTAGAAATAATTTCCATCAAACAAAGTCCTCAAGTTGAAGGCAAAACGCAAACATTTACATCAGTAGATATTTCATTCGAAGGAAGCTATCAAAGTTTTCGATCCTTTTTGCAAAATATTGAAAGTAATATTCGCTATGCAGTTCCAACAAAAATTAATATTAGCCACAACCAGAATGTAAGCGGAGGCGAATCATATCTAAAAGGCACGATGAGCCTAAATTTCTTTAAAGTTAAAACTAAATCTGCTCCAGGCGTGTCATCTTCGCCAACTACCCAAGAAGGAGACATACAGCCATGAAAAAAAATAATATCATTACAATGGGAATAATTGTTATATTAATGCTTGGCGGATTGTTGTTTTGGTGGTTTATTTCCACCAAACCGACTTTAAATGAAATAAATTCTGCTGCAAAGGTAGTTGCTCCTGTTGATAGTAATATTTTTACCAATACTACCACTCAAAAAATCGAAGCAAGAAAAACATTCGGTAATATTCCGGTTCAGATTTCAGACGATTATCATCATAATCAATTATTTTGATTGGAAAGCATTAAGGTTTGGTAATTATAATTTAACATATAATTATGAATATAATCGATAAAGAAACTGAGAAGGCTCGTGAAGAAGCCAAACATTTTGGAATAGAATTTGTAACTTTGCGCGGAATGGAAATTTCCCGTGATACTTTATATTTAATCAATGAAGATGTCGCGCGCAAAAATCAACTGGTTGTTTATAAAAAAGAAGATAAACATATTTATATTGCGGTTTCTGATCCTAAACGATTGAGTGAAAAAGCGCCGGAAATTCTTACTAAATTAAAACAAGATGGATACAATTTTACTATTTCCATGACCACGCCTTCTGATTTAAATTATGCTCTTCTTGGATATAAACAAAAAGGCAAAACTAGAATTAAAACGCCGCAAAAACCGCCATCATCACAGCCATTAGAAAATATCAATCTGGAAGCGCTAAAAATTAGTCCGGAAATTCTGAAAAGAATTCCTAAAAAAATCGCTCAAAAGTATCGCTTGATAGTTTTTGAAGAGTCGCCGGATGGCGCTTTGATTAAAATTGCATTGGAAGATCCGGATAATTTACAAACTCAAGAGTTAATTGATTATATAAAAACAAAAAATAAGATCGATATTAAGCAATATCATGCAAATGCTTCTGGAATTGATCGGGCTATTTTGCAATATCCCGAAGAAAAAAAGGAAAATTTGGTTCAAAAAAAATCAAGCAGTCTGGAAAAAAGCGATGAAAATATTTCTAAAATTTTAGCTGAAAAAATAAGAAAAGGTAAAGAAGAAAACCAAAAAAATACTGCAGAAATTCCTAAAATATCGATAAAAAATGAACCTCCAAAACCGGTTTTGGAAAAGACAGCGCCAAAAATTCAAGTAGCTCAAGTTCACGAAGAATCAAAAGTTCCTGTTTCGTTTCAAGCTATTAATATGGCTGAAGATAAAACAAATGAAATTGTTCAGAAAAAAGAGCTTACCGTTGTAGCTTCAATCGAAGAAGAACAAAACCTGGATAAAATTATTCCCGGAGGAGTTAAAAATATAACCGGACTTGTGGAAATTATTAAAGCCGGTTTTATTCCTAAAATTGTAGCGGCGATTATATATTTGGCTCAAAAAATGGAAGCAAGTGATGTTCATATCGAAGAAGATGTCAAAAATATGCGTTTGCGCTATCGAATCGACGGAGTATTGCGCGATATTGCCGAGCTTCCTTCGTTTTTGCATGCGCCAATTGTTTCACGAATAAAAATTCTTTCGAAACTTAAAATCGATGAACAGCGTATTCCTCAAGATGGTAGGTTTGATGTGCTTGTTGATACTCGCCAAATTGATATTCGTGTTTCAACCTTGCCGACCATTCATGGTGAAAAATGTGTAATGAGACTTTTGGATAAAACTACTGGACTTATTGATTTGGAAAAATTAGGATTAATTGGAACAAATTTGCAGAAAGTCAAAGATGCAATTGCCAAACCTTTTGGAATAATTTATGTAACCGGTCCAACTGGCTCGGGCAAAACTACCACTTTGTATGCAATTTTAAAAAGATTAGATACTGAAAAAGTAAATATCGTAACATTGGAAGATCCGGTTGAATACGAACTTCCTGGAATTAATCAATGTCAAATAAAACCAAAAATCGGTTTTGGTTTTGCTGAAGGCTTGCGCAGTATTCTAAGGCAAGATCCAAATATTATTATGGTTGGCGAAATCAGAGATGGCGAAACTGCAAACATGGCAACGCATGCCGCGCTTACTGGTCATTTGGTCTTATCAACGCTTCATACCAATGATTCATCCGGCGCTATGCCGAGATTGATTGATATGGGCGTGGAACCATATTTAATTACTTCTTCAATCAATGCAGTTATTGGTCAGAGATTGGTTAGAAAATTATGCGATAAATGTCGTAAACCTACAATATTGCCGGAAAGATTAATGACAGAGATAAAAAACGAATTAAACGAAGCTCACGATCCGGAAATAAAAAAATTGCTTAATCATGAATTAAAATTTTATAAACCAGGAAGCTGTAATGAATGCAAAGATGGCTACAAAGGCAGAATTAGTTTATTCGAAGTTTTAACCGTAACCGAAAGAATCGAGCAACTAACAATTAATCGCGCTACTTCATCAATTATTAAACGTGCCGCATTAAATCAGGGCATGGTAACCATTCGCCAAGATGGTTTTGCCAAAGCGCTTCAAGGATTAACAAGCATCGATGAAGTAATAAGAGTAACAAGTAAATAATTATAAAGATAATAAGATAGCAAGATAACAATTAAGACAAAAAAAATGGAAAATAATACTTCGGGAATTAAAAAATTTTTAGATTATGCAATTGCCAAGCATGCCAGTGATATTCATTTGAAGGTTGATATGCCTCCGATTGTTAGAGTTGATGGAAAATTGCTGACAATCGAAAATGAAAAACCAATGAATATTGGCGAGTGCGAACAATATATAAAAAATTTATTGAATGCTGAACAACTAGACAAAGTGAATGAAGAAAAAGAATTGGATTTTTCATTTAGCTACGACGGCACAAGATTCCGCACTAATGTTTTCTTTGAAAAAGGACGATTGACTGCATCTTTGAGGTTAATTTCAGCTCAAATTAAAAATTTTGCTCAATTAGGTCTTCCGCCAATTTTGGAAAAATTTTGTTTGGCAAGCCAAGGACTAATGGTCATAACCGGTCCAACAGGTCATGGGAAATCTACAACATTAGCGGCCATGATCGATTATATTACCAAAAATCGTGGTTCGCACATTATTACCATCGAAGATCCGATAGAATATACTTTTAAAAATGAAAAAAGTATTGTTACACAAAGAGAAGTGGGAAATGACACCAAATCATTTCCGCGGGCATTGCGGGCGAGTTTTCGCGAAGATCCGGATGTAATTATGATTGGAGAAATGCGTGATTTAGAAACCACGGAAGCGGCTTTGCGATTGGCAGAAACCGGTCATTTGGTTCTTACTACTTTGCATACCAACTCTGCCAGTCAAACTGCCAATAGAATTGTAGATATTTTTCCTCCGCACCAGCAATCACAAATTCGTTCACAGCTGGCAGGAGTCATTTTAGGTGTAATTTCGCAAAGATTAATTCCCAAAGTTTCCGGTGGAAGAATCGCTGCTTGTGAAATTATGATTGCCAATAATGCAGTAAAAAGCTTAATACGAGAAGGCAAAACTCATCAACTAGACAATGTAATCGTGACCAGCGCTTCAGAAGGAATGATAAGTTTGGATAAAGTTTTGGCAGAATATGTGAATCGTGGCGATATTACGCTTGATAACGCTTTAATATGGTCAATGGATCAGAAAACATTCAAGATGATGGTATACTAATTAAAACTCCGCTTTAGAATTTTCAATTTTTAATTTTCAAACAAATTCAAATGGCAAATCTTAATTTAAATATCAAATTACCATTCTTTAATCGAGTCAGTAATAATGATAAAGCTTTTTTAGCTCGCCAGCTGGCAACAATGTTAGAAAGCGGGTTAGCAATTGATAAAGCTTTGAGTATTTTAATTGATCAAGTCAGAAATCCTTATTTTAAGAATGTTTTAAATAAGGTATTGGAAGAAGTTAAAGGCGGATTGTCATTGTCTGACGCTATGAAAAAACACACTGATGTTTTTGATCAAGTTTACATTAGTATTATTGTTTCCGGTGAAGCAGTAGGTAAATTATCCGATGTATTAAAACAATTGGCCGACAATTTGGAAAAACAAGATAAATTTATTAATGATGTAAAAAGCGCTTTTTATTATCCCGGTTTTATCTTGATTATAATGCTTGTGATTGTTTATATTATGATGACCCAAGTTATCCCTCCGCTTAAAGAAATTTTTGGTCAATTTCAAGCGCAATTGCCATGGACAACAAAGATTCTCATTGGTTTGAGCGATTTTGCTTTAGGCTATTGGTGGCTGATACTTTTGATATTAATTAGCATTGTGGTTTTTATATATTTCTATTTAAAAACTGATAATGGAAAATATTTTTTGGCAAAAATTCAAATTCAACTGCCTTATCAAATCGGCAAAGATATTTACATGAATCGTTTCACGCAAATTTTATCGATGCTTTTGCACTCAGGAACTCCAATCATCAAAGCTTTGAATATTTCTGCTGATGTGATGAATAATGTAATTTACCGCGATGCGATTATTGCCGCTGCCAACCAAATGGAAAGGGGAATTCCGCTTTCCATTCCTTTGTCGAAAGATTCGATTTTTGATCCTTTGGTTTCGCAAATGATCAAAGTAGGAGAAGAAACAGGAAAACTCGATCAAGTTTTGGATAAAATGGCCATCCATTTTGAAGATGAAGGCGCAAGAAAACTTAAAAACATTAATAGTTTAATGGAACCAGCATTAATTGTAATAATCGGTTTGGGAGTAGCATTTATTATATTTTCGGTAATTCTGCCGATATATCAGATGGTGCAAATGCAAGCATAAAAAGTACAATTTTCTTGGTTATTTTATTTCCGAAGGTCGAACGGAAAAAAATAGATTAAAAATTAAATTTGAGGCGCCTCGAATTTAAATGAAAGGAAGGTTATCAATGATTAGAAAAATTTTTTCCGAAAAGCTGCGAAACGGTTTTACGTTAATCGAGCTTTTAGTTGTTATTGCCATAATTGCAATATTGGCTGTAACAGCAATTACAGTTTACAACAGCGCTCGAAAATCAGCCACTGATTCTAAACGTCAACAGATTGTAAAACAGATTAGTGATTCGCTGCAAATGTATTTGACGGCAAATAATGATGTATTTCCTACTGGCGCGGCAAACACGACTACATGGCTTCATTCCGTTTTATATCCGACTTATTTGAATGCCACAAAAGCGCAAATGGATGATGCGGCTGGTACTATTAGTAATATTGCGGCAGATGGGAACAACTATTGTATTGTTTCTAAAGAAGCGTTGGCAAAACCAGGGACTTATTATTATGCTCAGGATGGAGCAACCGGCACAAATACTGCCAATGCTTGTCCTTAGTTTTTTACTTGATAAGGAGGAATATTCTTCCTTATCAGTAAGAAAGTAAATTTATTTAACTTAAAAAATAATATGAGTTTTATAATTTTTATTGCAGTTTTAGTTGCGGGATTAATTATTGGATCATTCTTAAATAGTGTGATTTATAGAATGAGTGATTTGGTGACGATTTTTTCCCATCGTTCGCATTGTCCGCATTGCAAGCGTGAAATTTTGTGGTACGATTTAGTGCCTCTTTTTTCATTTGTTGTTTTGGAGGGCAAATGCCGATTTTGCAAGCGTCCAATCTCTTTGCAATATCCGATTGTAGAATTTGCGACAAGTTTACTTTTTATATTGCTGTATTTAGGTTTTGGAATTACTTTTTACTCGATAATGCTTGCAATTATAAGCACATTTTTAGTTATAATTTTTGTTTATGATTTGTATTTTAAAATTATTCCCAACATTATAGTAATCCCGGCAATTGTTGTTTGGGCTGCCGCTTGGATTTTAATGCTTGTTCCCGGAGCAAACTTAAGTATTCCTAATGATTTTCATAATTTAATTTATGGCGGACTGATTTCCGGATTATTTATTGGAGCAATCGTATTTTTTACTCGTGGCAAAGGCATGGGAGTAGGGGACATAAAACTGGCATTTTTACTTGGTTTTATCCTTGGTTGGGCAAATGCTTTAGTGTTTTTATTTTTTGCATTTTTACTTGGGGCAATAGTTGGTGTGGCTTTGATTCTGACACATGTTAAAAAGTTAAAATCACAAATTCCTTTTGGCCCGTTTTTAATCGCCGGATTTTATTTAGCATTATTTTTTGGAGAAAAAATTATTAGTTGGTACATTAAATAAATTCAAATTACAAAATTCCAACATCAATTAAAATTTGAATTTGTCAAAGGAGTATTATGTTAAAAAAATTAGTTAATTCAATGAAAGGTTTTACTCTCATAGAATTATTGGTGGTAATCACAATTATTGGAATTTTGGCAACTGTTGTAAGTATTAATTACTCTACAGCGCAAAAATCAACTCGTGACAACAAAAGAAAAATTGATCTAGAAACATCCAGCGCCGCTATTGAGTGCTATTACACTATCAATAAATCTTATCCAAAAGTAGAAAATAATTGGGATTCTTTAGCTCAGCAGCTAAGATCTGCGGGATGTTTGCAGACTATGCCAGTCGATCCGAAAAATGATGCGACTTATAAATATAATTATATTACGGATGTTAGTTCTGGTGCTTGGTTTGGAGTTTATGGACAATTGGAAAATAAAAATTCCACGATCACTTTGCCGGGAAGCCAAGTAAATGCCTTTCCAACCGCAACCAATGTTCAATATGGAAATGGGACATTTAAAGTGGGCGAAGCAGTCTATTATCGAACAGTTGGAAAATAATTTACTAAACAATGCAAAATAATTTTGGCAATAATCTAAAAGGATTTACTTTAATTGAACTTCTGGTGACTGTGGCAATAGTGGCAATATTTTTAACAATTTCCATTCCTTCTTCTATTAATTTTCAAAATAGAAATAATCTTAATAAGTCGGCGGAACAAGTTCAATCGACAATTTACGAAGCAAGAAATTATGCGCTTGCCCCGCGCGCGGATAAACCACCAGGCATGAATTATTATGTTTTTTGGTTTGAAAGTGGTGGAAATTCTTATAAAATTTATCAAGCTCCTGATACCACTGGTGTTTTATCTGAAACAAATTTAGTGACTACTTATTATTTACCAGTAAACTGTCAATTTGCAGACGCAAATGTTAATGCAATCTACTTTTCCATTGAAAATGGCGGCAAAATATCCAGTCCCATATCAGATATTGTGATGCAAATAAATAGCAGCAAAGTGGTTCAGTCAAAAACTCTGATAGTTAATTTTGTAACAGGACAAGTAATGATACAGTGATAAGTTGTCATTGCGAGCGAGTTACTGCGAGCGCGGCAATCTTCAATAAATAGATTGCTTTGTCGAATTACCTTCTCGTAATGACAAAAATAAGAAATTCGGAAAAAGGATTTGGTATTGTTGAGGTATTGATTTCCGCAATGCTGATTGTTTTAATTGCCGGTTCTGCTATGAGTTTATCGAGAGAGATTATCAAACGTAATCTTGTTGCCAGCCAGAGAGTTACTGCTTTTAATCTAGCTCGTGAATACTTGGAAATTGCTCGAAACGCCCGCGATACAGCTGTAATCGATGGAACGATTTCTACTTCAGGTTGGGATTACTATTTTAATCCAAATGGTGATTGTGTTGGTGATGTAGAATGTATATTTTCTAATTCAAGCGGAAAATGGCAAGCGCAAAGCGGCAAGGAAACAAAAACTGTCGATAATGTTGAGTATACTAGAATTTTTCGTTTGTATGCAGTTCCCAATCAATCTCTGGACCAGTTTAAACTATACGCCGATCCTTTAAATCAATATTCATCGGGTAGTTTTTCAAATCAAATTTGGCAAATTAAAGTTATTATCTCTTGGAATGGCGTCAATACTTTAGATGCCGAAACAATCTTAACTAACTGGAGCCCGGAGGTATAAATTTATGAAAAAAAATGGTTATACTTTAATTGAAGTTTTAATTGCCTCGGCATTATTTGTGGTGATAATGGGCGCGGTAGTGGCGATTTTTGGCTACAGCGCAAACCTGGAAACAAGAAATTCAGCCATAAGCAAAGCTTCACAAACTGCAAGATTTATTACCGAATCAATCGCTCGGGACGTTAGATTGGCGGAAAGTTTTACAATCGATCCATCGGTGCCAGAAATCACTATTACAGATAATAATCAAAATACTTTTTCTTATTATTGGGGTTCGTCCGGTACTTCATCCGATAATGATATAATTTATTATAGAGATAAAACCACTAATGAAAGTATTCCTTTAAATAATCCAGAGCAAGTCTCAATTGATAATTTTGCCCTAAGTGGTATAGATGGAACCACTCTTGGCACCCAATCATATTTAACTATTGATATTGGTGCCCAGGCTCGTATCGGCACGAAAACTTTGGCAACACAAACGCAAAATATTAAAACCACGGTTTCTACCAGAGCATATAATAAAGGTGGTCAAAAGATAACTCCGCAATAATATAAGAAACAAGGAGCAAGCAATAATGAAAAAGAATGGTTCGGCTTTGATAATTACATTATTAGTGATATCTGTTATTGCAAGTTTTGCTTTTGTTTTGGCAAGATTAGGAGTTTCTGAGATTAAGCAATCAAGCCAACTAGAAGATTCGGAAATGGCATATCAGGCAGCTGAATCAGGGATTGAAATAGGACTTTTACTTTTTCGATATAATCGCAACGTGGAAGTTCCGAATCCAGGTATGTTTGATAAACCCAATAATGCTGTTTTACGATACAATATTACCGATCAGACAACTGCAACTTTTACAAGTCCAACTACTCCACAAGAAAAAAACAAGCTTTATGCAGACATTACCGTCTATCATAAAAATTCCGCGAATGTTGAGACAATTACAGCAAAGCCTTGTCAAGAAGCACAATTTAAAACCGGTATGTGTGTACCAGATCCGTCTCCGGAAAATTGGTGCGTCAACCCCAGTTTTATAGCGGATGATCTTTGTTATCAGAATGAAGGAATTAATTATATCCTGCCGGCTTTAGGGCAGGATGGGGTAGTGGAATATAATATTGCAGGTATATCTGGAAACATTAACATTAATTGGCAATATTTACATAATCCTTCGATAGATGAACAAAAATTTTATCAGATGCTTTATATTCCATTTGCTGTAGACGGTAGCATGATAAAATCTGATTCGCCAACTATTAATACGGGAGTAGAATATCTTTACTCATATAACTATTCAGAAAATTCTCCTGGAGTTGGTGCTACAAATCCTGTAAATTTAGCAACAAAAATTCGCCTTAAGCCTTTTGGTGGGCCTCTTTATAGCTACACCATTACAGCGCCAGTCGGATCTAAAATCGATTCGCGCTATACGGTGATAGAATCCACGGGATATTTTGGCGGAGCCAAGCGCAAGCTTAAAATTAGATTAGATCGTACTTCAGGCACTCTTTTGACACCATTGGATTTCTTGATTTATTCAAATGCTGCTTTATAGTCGGCTTTATAACTAAAACATTTTTCGAGATCGTATAATTTGCCATTTAAGGTGTAATTTCGTATACTATTATAAATTATAAATTTTTTATTTAAGAAAGATATGTTAACACGAAAATTATTTGTTTATTCTGATGGCGGTTCACGCGGCAACCCCGGTCATGCGGCATGTGCTTTTGTAGTTTACAATAAGGAAAATGAACAAATATTTTCCGATGGCCGCTATTTAGATATCACAACTAACAATCAAGCTGAATATCAGGGAGTTTTGATGGCGCTAAAATATCTGGAAAATAAATTCGGCAATGATCTAAAAACACCACTGGAAATTCATATTTTTTTAGACAGCAAATTAATTGTTGAACAAATGAACGGCAATTATAAAATTAAAAGCGAAGAATTAAAGCCGATTTACTGGCAGATCAGAGAATTAATTATGAAGCTTGGTTCAAGAATTACTTTTGAGCATATTCCTCGTGAAAAAAATCATGTTGCCGATAAAATCGTAAATATTACTATTGATAAATATACAAAATGAAAAAATTTGAACTTATTGATCCCAAACAAGATTTTATAGCGCTTGAGCATAAAATCATCAGATTTTGGGAAAAAAATAAAATTTTAGATAAGTATTTGGCAAAAAATCAAAAGTCTGCCAAGAAATGGTCATTTTTAGATGGTCCGATCACAGCCAATAATCCGATGGGTGTGCATCATGCTTGGGGAAGGACACTCAAGGATTTATGGCAGAGATTTTATACTATGCAAGGATTTAAACAAAGATATCAAAACGGTTTTGATTGCCAAGGTTTATGGGTAGAAGTAGAAGTGGAAAAAGAACTTGGTTTTAAAAACAAAAAAGATATTGAAAATTATGGAATTGATAAATTCGTGGAAAAATGTAAAGAGCGGGTGTTGAAATATTCCAAAATTCAAACTAAACAATCTGTTAGATTGGCTGAATGGATGGATTGGGATAATTCCTATTACACCATGAGCGATGAAAATAATTATACTATTTGGCATTTTCTGAAGGTTTGTCATGAAAACGGATGGATTTATCAAGGTACTGATTCGGTTCCGTGGTGTCCGCGTTGCGCTACTGCAATTAGTCAACATGAAATATTGACTGAAGAATATCAAGAAGTTACTCATGATTCAATATTTTTTACTTTGCCGATTATAGATGGAAAATTTAAGGATCATTATCTTTTGGTTTGGACAACTACTCCTTGGACAATTCCTGCCAATGTAGCAGTTGCTGTAGATCCTAAAAAAGAATATGCAATTGTCGAAGACAAAGGCAAAAAAATGATTTTAATATCTTCGCGTGTGGCAAAAATTTTTGCTAATAAAATTAAACCCTCAAAAATTATTAAAGGCAAAGACTTAATTGGCGCGAAATATAATGCTCCTTTTAGCAATCTTTCGGGAATTAAAGAAAATCTTGGTAATTATCAATATAAAGTTGTTGAATCAGATGAACTTATTTTGCCGGTTTCGTCAGATGAAGGAACCGGTTTAGTGCATATTGCTCCTGGAGCCGGAAGCGAGGATTTTCGCTTGGGACAAAAATATAATTTGCCAATCTTGAATGTGATTGACCAAGAAGCAAATTATTTAGACTATATGGATGATTTTGCAGGCAAAAATGCAAAAACCAATCCTAAAATAATATTTGATTATCTGACTCAGAAAGATGGTGGAAAGTATTTATTAAAAATCGAACCATATCGGCATCGCTATCCAACTTGTTGGAGATGTAAAACAGAATTGGTTTGGAGAAATGTTGCGGAATGGTATATAGCGATGGATCAGCCATCGAAACTAAAAACCAAAACATTCAGACAACGGATGATTGAAGTCGCCAAAAAAATCAACTGGATTCCCAAATGGGGATTGGATCGTGAATTGGATTGGCTTAATAATATGCATGATTGGCTTATCTCCAAAAAAAGATATTGGGGTTTAGCGCTTCCTATTTGGCAATGTAAGTGCGGAAACTTTGAAGTAATCGGTTCCAAGGAAGAATTAAAAGATAAAACAATTAAAGGTTGGGAAGAATTTAAAAATCATTCACCTCATAAACCATGGATTGATGAAATACAAATTAAGTGTCCAAAATGCCAAGAAGCAATGCAAAGAATTCCTGATGTTGGCAATCCTTGGCTTGATGCGGGAATTGTGCCATTTTCTACTTATATTGATCCTGATACTAAAAAAGTTAGTTATTTAAGCGATAAAAAATATTGGCGCGATTGGTTTCCTGCTGATTTCGTAACAGAGGCTTTCCCCGGACAATTTAAGAATTGGTTTTATTCGTTAATCGCTATGAGTACGGCTTTGGAAGATACTAATCCATATAAGAATTTATTGGGTCATGCTTTGGTCTTTGATGAACATGGACATGAGATGCATAAATCTAAAGGCAATGCTATTTGGTTTGATGATGCGGTAGATATAATGGGTGTTGATGTAATGCGTTGGATGTATTCCAAACAAAATCCTGTGCAAAATCTCAATTTCGGTTATACTCCCGCCAAAGAAGTTTTGCGAGGTTTTGTTCTGCCGTTATGGAATAGTTATTCATTTTTTGTAACTTATGCCAATATAGACAACTGGACTCCTAAAAATAATTCAACCGTTGATTATGATTCCTTATCTCTTTTAGACAAATGGATCTTATCAAAACTAGAAGAACTTATTGGAAAGGTGACATTGCATTTAGAAAAATTTGAAAGCGTCAAAGGGGCCCAAACGATTGAGCTATTCATAAAAGATCTTTCCACCTGGTATGTACGCAATTCTCGCAAAAGAAGAGATAGCGCATTTTATCAAACAATTTATAAGGTATTTTATACTCTCTCTTTGATTTTGGCGCCTTTTATTCCGCATATTTCTGAAGCAATTTATCAAAACTTGCGTCTTAGTTCTGATCCTGAATCTATTCATTTGTGTGATTGGCCCAAATTGGACAAAAAGATGTTGGATAAAAATATTCTTGAAAAAATGGAAAAAGCCAGATTAATTGTGGAAACAGCCCATGCGCTAAGACGAGAGGCAAAAATAAAAGTGCGTCAGCCATTGCAGGAATTAAGAATAAAGGAGAAGGGATTAAGTAAAGAACTATTAGAAATTATTGCGCAGGAAATTAATGTTAAAAAAGTTATTTTTGATGAAAAAAATAAAAGCGAAGTAACTTTAGACACACTCATTACACCGGAATTAAAAAAAGAAGGATTATTGCGTGAACTGACTAGGCAAATTCAATTTTTACGCAAACTTGCCGGGTTTAAAGCATTGGATCAAATCGAACTTTATTGGCAGACTGATTCTAGCGATATCAAAAATATTTTCGCCGAGTCTGAAAAAGAGATCAAAAAAAGCACCATTTCCAGCTCACTTCATCAAGCAAAACCCGCAGAAGCAAAAATCGGCAAAGATTTTCTTGTAGGCGGTGAAAAGGTATATCTTGGAATAAAATAACTAATCAATGTTTAAATATATTATATGAAAATTAACTGGAAAATTTGGCGATCTTTTGATTGGTTGCTTTATGCTTTGCCTATTATTTTGGTTATTTTGGGCATAGCGACGATTTATAGTCTGACATATTACGAAAATATCAAATTGTTTTACAATCAGATAATTTTTGCATCAATCGGAATAATTCTTATGCTTGCATTTACTTTTTTGGATTATCGGCATTTAAAAAGCGCTTCAATTCCAATATATTTGATTGGTTTAATTATGTTAGTTCTTATTTTTTTTGTCGGTAAAAGCTCTTTTGGTGCCACGCGTTGGTTTAGTTTAGGATTTTTTGATCTTCAGCCGGCGGAAATTTTTAAGCTAATATTAATTATATTTTTATCAAGTTATCTGTCAGATAAAATTGGCAATTTGACTTTTAAAAATATCGGCATTGCCGCAATTATTACCTTAATTCCGGTAGTTTTAGTTATGCTTCAACCGGATTTAGGAACTGCGATTATTTTAATGCTAATATTTTTGAGTCTTTTGATTGCTTGTAAACTTAATTTTAAGCAAGTGGCAATGTTTTTGGTCATAATTTCCATTTTGGTGTTTACGGGTTGGCATTTCTTAAAAGACTATCAAAAAGAACGTTTGGTTACTTTCATGAATCCCGCTCATGATCCTTATGGAAGCGGATATAATGTGACTCAGTCGCTTATTACTGTGGGAAGCGGGGGATTATTCGGCAAAGGTTTTGGTCATGGTCCGCAATCACAACTTAATTTTTTGCCGGTTGCTCATACGGATTTTGTTTTTGCCGGTATTGCTGAAGCCACTGGTTTTGCAGGATCAATAATATTGCTTGCGCTATTTATAATATTATTGTTTAAAATTATTAATTTGGCGCGAATTTCTAAAGATAATTTTGGAGCGCTTTTATCGATAGGCATTGCCAGTTTTATTTTTTTCCAAGTGATTATTAATATTGGCATGAACATAGGATTGGCGCCAGTAACCGGTATTCCTTTGCCATTTATTTCTTCCGGAGGATCTTCATTGATTTTAGTTCTTATTTGTATTGGAATATTGCAGAGTATTTATTTAAGACACAAGAAAATAGTATTTTGATTATTTCTCTTGACCTGATTGTATATTCTTGCTATACTATGGAAAATTAAATAAAAGTTGGTGTTAATACATTTTTTAATTTAATAAAATATGACTTTTGCAGTAATCAAAACTGGAGGAAAACAATACAAAGTCTCTGTCGGAGAAATTATTAATGTTGAAAAAATTAATACTTCTCCAAAACTAGATACAAAAGATAAAACTCTTAAAAAAGAGACTAAAAATACTATCGAATTTATTGATTTATTGAATGGAAAAAAAGTAATTGCCGAAATCGGAGAAATTGTCAAAGGTCCTAAAATAAAAATTCTAAAATTCAAAAATAAAACTCGTTATACTAAAAGAATGGGTCATAGACAAAAATATACTCAAATTAAAATCGTAAAAATCTCATGATCGAAAAAATAAAACTATATTTTCAAGGTGTAGTTCAAGAAGGCAAAAAAGTTACTTGGCCAACTAGAAAACAGGTCAAAGATCATTCCATAGTGGTGATTGTCAGTATAGTTGCATCAATGATAGTTTTTGGACTTGTAGACCTGGGATTTTCTAATTTGCTTTCATGGTTTTTGTTAGCAAAATAAATAATTATATTAAAATATGACAGATATAAAAGAAAACATCGAAACAAAAGAAAAAGGCGATCTTAAGGTACAAAAACAGGAAGGCAAACGCGGCTGGTATGTAATTCACACCTATACTGGTTATGAAGATCAAGTTGCCGAAAGTTTACGCCAGAGAATAGAATCTTTAAATATGAAAGATAAGATTTTTGAAGTGATTGTGCCCACTGAAAAACAAATTGAAATTAAAAACGGCAAACGCAGAATTGTGGAAAAGAAAATATTTCCCGGCTATGTGATGGTGAATATGATTGTAACCGATGATTCATGGTATGTGGTGCGAAATACTCCTAATGTAACCGGTTTTATTGGTTTAGGTGTAAGACCGACTCCAATGTTGCCTGAAGAAGTAAAACGCATCAAAAAACGAATGGGTGTTGAAGAACCGAAATATAAAATTGAGTTTCAAATCAATGATTTGGTTCGAATTACTGATGGGCCGCTAAAAAGCTATGAAGGAAAAATTATTGAAATCGATAAAGATAAAGGCAAGATCAAAGTTTTAATGAATATGTTTGGTCGTGAAACTCCAGTACTGCTTGATTTTTTACAGGTTAAAAAGATTTAACCAATTTATCAAATCTAACTTACTAAATTAATTAAAAAATATATGGCAAAATCAATTAAGACAATTATTAAACTGCAGTGTCCGGCCGGGAAAGCTAATCCGGCACCTCCAGTTGGTCCGGCATTAGGTCAACATGGTGTGAATATCATGGATTTCTGTAATAAGTTTAATGCCGCCACTAAAGATAAAGGAAATGTAATAATTCCTGTGGAAATAACTCTTTATGAAGATCGAACTTTTGATCTTAAATTCAAAGAACCGCCAATGTCAGAACTAATTAAAATAGAAGCCAAGATACAAAAAGGTTCAGGTGAACCAAATAAAAACAAAGTTGGAAAACTCACTAAAGAACAAGTGCGAATAATTGCTGAAAAAAAACTCCCAGATTTAGATGTAAACAATATTGAATCCGCAATGAAAATTGTAGAAGGTACTGCCAGAAGTATGGGTGTTGTTATCAAGAACTAATCGAATGACTAATTAACCAATTAACTAAATTATATTTACCAAAACAAAACTCGGGCTTTAACACCCGAGTTTTGTTTTATATCCCTTCCTTACATCTCCTGTTCCCCTCAAAAAGAGAGTTTGTTAGCCCCAAAATATTTTTATTCGTGGGCTAAGTAACAGGTTATAACAAAGGGAGTCCTGACTATAAAATCCCAAGGAGGGGAATGGATAGTATAGTCAGGACACCCTCTACTATTCAGTAAATTCTTTATTTTAATTTTTAACTAATTACTATACCAGATTATATCAGGTTTGTCAATAGGTTAATAACAGGTTAGAACAGGTTGGGAATGTATTTAAGGTAAAGAAAAAGAGGCGGTTAGCCTCTTATCTTGTCAATAATCATACAACTACTCATTTGCTACAATTTGCATTATAATCTAAAAAATGAATAAAAGTGAGGATAATAAAAAATATTTTGTGGCGCTGAGTTCGAATCCTATGATAGGAGCAAAAACCATTCTTAAATTGGATAAATTTTTTGGCGGCTTGGAAAAATTATGGATTAAAGCTAATTTAGATAAACTGGCTAAATTGCATATTTCAAGCAAAATATTTAATGGTATCAGAGAAGTTATTTATCGAGTTGATCCTGATCGTGAGATGGAGAAACTAAAAAGATTGGGGATTAAAGTATTAACAATCCATGATTGTAAATATCCGAGTTTACTTAAAGAAATTCCTGATTCGCCGGCGCTACTTTATGTAAAAGGCGATATAGATGTTTTGTCTGATCCAGCAATCGCCGTAGTAGGATCGCGAAAGTATTCTTCTTATGGAAAAAGAATAGTACATGAATTTGTACATAATTTAGTAGGTTCAGGCTTAGTTATTACTTCAGGTTTGGCTTTGGGTATTGATTCATTGGCCCATCAGGCTTGCTTAGAGGCAGGAGGAAAAACAATTGGGGTTTTGGCTTGCGGATTGGATATGATTTATCCTAGCTCAAATAAGAGCCTGGCAGAAGGTGTTTTGAAGCGAGGAGGAGCCATTATTTCGGAATATCCGCCGGGAATGGTGGCGCTAAAATATAATTTTCCCTTAAGAAATAGGATTATTGCTGGAATGACCATGGGAACTCTAATTGTTGAAGCCGCAAAGCAATCAGGCACTTTGTTGACAGCAAAAGCCGCTTTAGATTACAATAGGGAGTTGTTTGTGATTCCTGGAAGCATTTATAGTTTGACATCAGAGGGCGCAAATAGTTTAATAAAATACGGCGCTAATTTAATTACTAACTACGAAGATATAATTTCCATTTTAAATCTGGAAGATAAAAAGGAAATTGCCAAGGCAAAAAAAATTATTCCTGATAATCGATATGAAGCAGTTGTCCTTACTAATCTTTGCAAAGATAATCCATGTCATGTGGATAAACTAGTAAAATTAACTGCTCTGACAATTTCTGAACTTAATTCAACTTTGATTTTGATGGAAATGAAGGGGAAAGTAAAAAATCTGGGAAATAATTTATATGTGCTGGGATAGAAGTGATATAATAATAAAGTAATTTTATGAATTTAGTAATCGTAGAGTCTCCTGCTAAGGGGAAAACAATTGAAAAATATTTGGGAAGCGGCTATAAAGTTGTCGCTAGTTTTGGTCATGTGCGGGATTTGCCTAAAAATAAATTAGGAGTAAGTGTAGAGCATGCTTTCGTTCCTGATTATATAATTCCCACAAAATCCAAAAAAACAGTTGCCAATCTTAAAACCAATGCTAAAACTGCAGAAAGTATATATTTAGCAACAGATAATGATCGAGAAGGTGAAGCGATTGCTTGGCATATTATGCAAGTCCTTGATTTGCAAAACTCAAAGCTTAAAACTCAAGATGCAAAACCAATTCGAAGAATTACGTTTAATGAAATAACCAAAGGGGCGATACAAGATGCAGTCAAAAAGCCACGCAATATTGATATGAGTTTAGTTGATGCTCAGCAGGCGCGTCGTGTACTTGATAGATTGGTGGGTTATAAGCTTTCGCCATTTTTGTGGAAAAAAGTTTTCAAAGGATTGTCAGCCGGACGTGTGCAATCAGTGGCAGTGAGATTGATTGTGGAGCGCGAACGAGAAATTACTGCTTTTAAACCACAAGAGTATTGGTTGATGGGTGCGAAATTAGCTTATGAGAAAAATGAATTTTTAGCATTTTTGACCCAAATTGAAGGCAAAAAAGTCGATAAATTAGGTATTAAAACCCAGGCAGAAGCCGAAGCAATAATCAATAATTTTTCTCAAGGAAAATTTAAGGTCAGAAATTTTGAAACGCGCGAGCAAAAACGTTATCCGTATCCGCCTTTTACTACTTCAACTTTGCAGCAGGAAGCGGCTAAAAAATTGCATTTTTCTGCTAAGCAAACCATGAAATTAGCCCAAGATTTATACGAAGCCGGAGTGATAACATATATGAGAACAGATTCGGTTAATTTGTCTGCTCAGGCAGTTACTGCCGCGCGCTCTCAAATAAAAAACGAATTTGGAGATAAATATCTTCCTGAAAATCCCAATATTTATAAAACTAAATCAAAGGTTGCGCAAGAGGCTCATGAGGCAATTAGGCCAACAGATATAAGATTACAGGAATCAGGAATAAGTAATGTCAAGTTTGAGGAAAAACATTTAAGATTATATGACCTAATACGAAGAAGAATGCTGGCTTGTCAAATGACACCGGCGCAATTTAGCGCTAATTTAGCCGACATTGAAAACGGTAAATACCTTTTGCATGCTACTGGAAACAAATTTGTTTTTGATGGTTTTATGAAAGTTTGGCCGGTAAAATCCGAAGAAAAATTCTTACCAGTTCTTAAGTCTGGAGACAATTTGGATTTTGTTAATGCAATTAAAGAACAAAAATTTACCGAACCGCCAGCAAGATATTCAGAAGCTTCGTTGATTAAAACCTTGGAAGAAGAGGGGATTGGCAGACCTTCGACCTATGCGCCGATTATTTCCACAATCCAGGTTAGAGGATATGTCATAAAAGATAAAGGAAGATTTGTTCCGACAGATTCGGGATTTATTGTAACTGATCTGTTGGTAGAGAATTTTCCTGATATTGTGAATGTTAAATTTACTGCTTTAATGGAAAATCAGTTAGATGAAGTTGCTGATAATAAACTGACGTATTTAAAAATGCTTAAAGATTTCTATGGGCCATTTGAGAAAAATTTAGAAGGCAAACTAGAAAGCGTTAAAAAAGTTATAACAGAAGAAAAAACTGATAAAATTTGTCCAAAATGCGGCAAACCCATCATCATTAAAATGGGAAGATTTGGCAAATTCTATGCTTGCAGTAATTTTCCTGAATGCCGTCATACCGAGCAAATTATAAATAAAATTGGTATGCAATGTCCAGATTGTAAAACCGGCGATATTATCGAAAGAAAAACTCGTCGCGGTAAAACTTTTTGGGGATGCAGCAGCTATCCAAAGTGTAAATGGGCGAGTTGGCAAGACCCAAGAAAGCAAATTCAAAATTCCAATGACAAATAACAATTTAATTTTCAATGATCAAATATGTTACCGAAAAGTATCCAAAATTTAATTGATGAGTTTTCTAAGCTTCCTGGAGTGGGCGGAAAAACTGCCGCCAGGCTTACTTTTTATCTTTTGACTAAATCGGAAATTGACACTAAAAATTTTGGCGAAGCGATTATGAATCTTAAAAAAGGTTTAAAAACTTGTCAAACATGTTTTAATATTACCGAGGAAGATCCCTGTAAAATCTGCGCAAATACAAATCGAGACAAAACTACAATTTGCGTTGCAGAAGAAGCTTTGGATATAATAGCTTTAGAAAAAACAAATTATAAAGGTTTGTATCATGTTTTGGGAGGCGTAATTTCACCCATAGATGGAATTGGTCCTAATGATTTAAGAATTAAAGAACTTTTAGAACGTCTGGAGAAAAATAAGATCAATGAATTGATTTTGGCAACAGATCCATCGCTTGAAGGTGAAGCCACTTCCAGTTATATTGCTAGCGAAATTGAAAGATTGCAAAAAAGTGGTAAAATTGATAAAAATTTGAAATTAAGCAGAATTGCTAGAGGATTACCTGTTGGCGGCGATTTGGAATATGCCGATGAAGTAACCTTGACTCGGGCAATCGAAGGGAGGGGAAAATACAAGTAAAATAAGCGCAAATTTTTATATCGCAAACAGATTTGAGAAATTGGCGTAAAAAGATTCGCGCACGCATTATATTGGAGGGAAGAAGATGGCTAGAACATACATTTGCAAAGATTGTAATTATACAACTGAAAGCAGAGGAATTTGTCCTTATTGCGAAATGCCTCTAGAACCAGTAGATGGAGTTGATGAAGTTACGGGAGAAGTGCATAAATATGAACAGGAATTGATTGATGAAGAAATGGATGATGAAAAATTGGATGAAAATATTAGTGACAATCCTTTGGAATACGACGAATTAGATGAAATAATTGGAAAGAAAAGTGCATGAAAATTAAATTTTATAATACTTTGCATCATAAATTGGAATCATTTAAGCCAATTAATGATGGAATTGTCAAAATTTATTCTTGCGGACCAACTGTTTATGATTATGCGCATATTGGCAATTTATCAACATATTTAAGAACTGATATTTTAAGAAGAATTTTGGAATATTTTGGATATAATGTTTATCAAGTAATGAATATCACAGATGTGGGACATCTAGTAAATGACGATGATGCTGGCGAAGATAAATTGGAAAAAGGTGCCAAACGTGAAGGTAAAACAGTTTGGGAGATTGCCAAATTTTATGAAAATGCATTTAAAAATGATATTAAAAAATTAAATATCGAAAATCCAGAAGTGTTTGCCCGCGCCACAGATCATATTAAAGAACAAATATTAATGGTAAAAATTTTGGAGAAAAAAGGATTTGCATATAGAATTAATGATGGTATTTATTTTGATACTTCAAAAATAAAAAACTACGGGGAACTGGCAAATCTTGATGCTCAAAAACAAATTGCCGGCGCAAGAGTTGAAGTAAATCCAGAAAAGAAAAATCCTGAAGATTTTGCGCTTTGGAAATTTGAAGAGCGAGGAATTAAGCGCCAAATGGTTTGGAATACACCTTGGGGAAAACGCACATTTCCTGGTTGGCATATTGAATGTTCCGCAATGAGCATTAAATATTTGGGCGAGCAGTTTGATATTCATACTGGAGGAGTTGATCATATTGGAGTGCATCATACTAATGAAATCGCACAAAATCAGGCTGCAACAGGGCATAAAGTAGTGAACTATTGGATTCATTTTGAACATTTGCTTTTTGAAAATCATAAAATAAGCAAGTCTGCCGGAAGTTTTATTAAATTGACTGATATTGAAAAGAAAAATTTTAATCCTTTGGCATTACGGTATTTAATTTTAACCGCTAATTATAGACACAAACTCAATTTTACCTGGAAATCCTTAAAGATCGCTCAAGAAAGTTTGGAAAGTCTGTATAGACATATTCAAAATTTGTATTCTCGAAAAGCGGGCAAAATAATTTCAACATATAAAAAGGAATTTTTAAAGTGTCTGGCAAATAATCTGGATACTCCGCAAGCTTTAGCAGTTCTCTGGAAATTGGTTAAAGCAGATGCTAAGAAGGAAGATATTTATAAAACAATTTTGGATTTTGATCGGGTTTTAGGTTTAAAATTAGATTTAATAAAGCCCATAAAAATTTCAAAAAATATTCAAGACCTTGTTCAAAAAATGGATCAGGTTAGGGAAGAAAAGGATTGGAAACAAGCTGATAAAATTAGAAACGAGCTTGAAAAAAAGGGATATATTGTTAAAAATACCGATAATGGTTCTATAATCGAAAAAGCATAATTGTCATTGCTATGAAAAATTTTTGGGAAAAATTATCCAAACCATTTTTGGCGCTTGCGCCGATAGCAGGTTATTCAGATCAGCCTTTTAGAATAATATGCAAAAAGTATGGCGCAGATGTTTTGTATTCTGAGATGGTAAGTTCAGAAGCAATATGGCACCACAGTTCGCCAAGGATTCGTGTGACAAGTAATTTATATAAAACACTTAAGCTAATTCAGTTTTCTAGGTTAGAACAGCCATTTGTGGTGCAGATTTTTGGGGCAAATCCCGAACATATAGCATTTGCTGGAGAATATATCGCATCAGGAAAATGGTATGAAGATTACGATAAAATTACAAGATACAAGATGCAAGATACAAAAAAAATTCAAAATCCAAAAATTCAATTCGAATTGAAAATTGTAAATTGTAAATTAAAAATCAAGTCGATTCCTTCGGGAATCGACGTCAATATGGGTTGTCCGGTTCATGATGTAACCAAAACAGGAGCAGGTGCGGCATTAATGAAAAATCCCGAGCTTGCGGTAAAAATCGTAAAAGCGTTCAAAAAACAGGTTAAAAATATTCCGATTTCAGTAAAAACACGTTTAGGTTGGAATCAACATGATGAGATTTTGGAATTTGCAAAAAAAATGGAAAATGCAGGAGCGGATTCAATTACTATTCATGGCAGAACTTACAAGGAAGGTTTTGCGGGAGAAGTTGATTGGGAAATGATTTCCAAAGTCAAAAGGCAGCTCAAAATACCTGTTATCGGCAACGGAGGAATTGATGTCGAAAATTACCGATATATAATTGAAAAATATGGTTTGGATGGTTATATGATCGCCAGAGGCGCCTTGGGTCATCCTTGGATATTTGATAGAAATTTACAATTTTCAATTAATGATTTGCAATCCATAAAAAAGAATATCTTAAAACATGCCAAATTAGTGCAAGAAGTCAAAGGTGAAAAGGGGATTATTGAATTTAGAAAGCATTTAGCATGGTATATGAAGGGAAGAAGTAAGAGTAAAGAGGTAAGAAATAAGTTAGTGAGAGTAAATTCATATCAGGAAATTGTCAAAATTTTAGAAAATATGTTATAATAAAATAAATTAGTAACAATAGTATATTGACTTTTTGATCTGTTTGTGATATATTAAACAGTTTTCAGAATCAAAAAATAGCACATTATCTTTTTAGCATAAGGAGGCTTATAAAAGAGCCTTTTTTGTATTTTAATTTTTATCTTTAGGTTCTTAGCTGGGAACTGTGGGGAGTTGGATCAATTTTAATTAATAGATCCTTGCCCCTCCTACCCTTTGTGCCGTTGCCTTTTTATGAAAAAAAGTATCAAGTTCATACATATCTTTTTCATAGAAAGGCACGGTATGTTCGTTTGTATGAACTCCCGGCTGAGATCCTAAGGATAAAAATAGTATCAAGATACCAGATATTTTTTACCAAACAGTCAGCGGTTTGGGCAAATCTCAACCCAGTGACTATTTGGCAGAGCTATAAGTTCGTGCCTTTTAGAGCACATTAAAATAGATTGATTGACATATATTTCAATCATTAATCAGCGATATTAAATCGCTTGTTTTATATAGTACAGATTTGTTAATTTTCTAAAATTCTAGAACAAAGGAGTGATATGAGTGGTAAAGCGTAGTATTCTGATTTTATTGGTACTTTTGGGGATTCTGATTCCGGGAATTGCACTCGCGCAGAGTGCATTTAATCCAGTTGGATTTTTCACCTGGCTTTTGGGCGCAATATGGCAACAGCCAAAAGTTTTTGAGGTTCAGCAAGGCGCTTATTGGGTTCAAAAGATGAGAGCGCCGCGCAAACTCGTTGGAACTTTTGGACCAACAGTTATCGTGGATCCATCTTCTCGGCTCGGGACAATGTCTCAGGCTGGAATTAAGATGGCTACCATCGGTGATTTTGGTTGGATAACTGATGCCGATGTTGAATTCCACAAAAACCGTGACAGTAAGGTCGAAGAGGCGACTGTGGAGATAACTTTCAATCCAATGACCAAATCAGGCGGAAATGTTACACCCAAGCTTACTCTTTGGCGGGAACAATTTCATGACGTAAACGGAGCAGAGATCCGTGTTTTTCCCCCGAAATCAGTTGATCAATGCATTGCCCAAGAGTGGGCCGCAGTGGTTAACAATTCAGAGGCGACTGGAGAAATAATTATTCTCACAGTCAATACATACGTGGAAAAACCAGTGAAGCTCAAAGCTTCGCAAAGTTTCCAAGTTTTCGTTTATCCGGCAAAAACTCTGGCTAAAACTATGGGTTTTATCAAATCCGGAGACGGGCTTGGAGTAGCTTTGTACGAAGCTGACAAACAGGATAAGCAGCAGCAGAGAGAACAGTCTGGCAAGACCGTGAAAATATTAGTCAGAGCCAGCAATTCATCTGTCGCTACATCCTACCGACCAGTGGCTTTGGCAATCTACGACTCCCTTGGCGAAGTTTATCGTGGGGAAGTCAGCGACGGACAGACCTTTAAGGTTCTGCCTGAATCCAAGTCCCAGACAATTCGAATCACTGAGCTGGAGAAAGAATGTCCGCTCGGCATGATTCCGGAAACACCAATTGATTGTAAGACCCAAAGACAAACTGGCTATGTAGCAGTTGTCGAGGGATCGGAGATCATGGTCTATCCAATTGATAATTACAAACAGATTGCGGGGAATTGTGAGCCGGCAATAATCAAGGGCGAAATAAAAGTTTATGCTCAAAAGGGTTCGCAAATACCTCTAGAGATTTCAGCTCAGGGCGAAAATACCACCAAAACTTGTGTGAATGTAACGCAGTTTGGTGGAAAAACAATTCACGTCTGGAGCGATAAACCCCAGTCAGAAATGACTGTGACCGCCTATACAAGAAATGGCAGTTACAGTAAAAAACTGACACCACAACTAACCCAGGCGGTTTTTGATTTTGAAACAAAATCGCCCATCCGATCGTATAGCGCGATCAACACTAAGCCGGCAGTGCCGGGCGGAATAAATTCCAGAGATGAACTTCGGGTATATGCGGGAAAATCGCATTTTTGCGCCAATGTCGGCGCGACCGGAGTTGATCCGAAGGAGATGGAAATATTCCGCCAGCAAGCTCAAGCCGGACAATGCGGCTATACAATAGTTGGGCCAGAAGTTCGTACTTTTACGGATAATGGTTCTACTATTACATCTGCTAACTTGATAAAGAGTTTGACTGAATGTGGACCGAATGGCCAGCCCATCGGACATCAGACTTTTTACCAGACAACCTTTAAAAGCTGGCATCGTGTTTGGGTACCAAAGGGGCGCTATGGATGGGTGCCGGGAATTATCTCCACCTGCGGAAACGCTGTGATGGTGTATATCCAACCACCGACCATAAAAACTCCATCCAGAAAAAATCCATTAGCTCTTGGTTTAGCTTCCTCATCGGAGCAGCCAATGGCTGTGAGCTGGAATGACTTAGTGATTTCTGTGGTGAGTATTGAGCAGAAAAGTTTGGTGGTTACACCAAGCTCCATTGCTCCATATATTCCACAGGCATACACAAACATTGAGCTCAATCAGAATAATAACCAGTCTCAAGGTCAATCGTCGACGAATGTAAATAACAATTTTAACGACAATGACAACATCAACAGTACTAATGTTGATGTCGACAATACAAATATAAACCAAAATCAGCAGATTATGAACGGGGCACAGGCCCAATAATCTGCTCAAATTAACGATAATGGAGACCCTGTCAACAGGCAGGGTCTCCATAATTTTCTTCTTACTTATTGTATAAATTAATTCAATAATTTATTTAATAGCAAGAAGGGAATGTCATGGTCGAAGGCATTGATAAAAACCTATATTGTTTAATCTTTAACTCGAGCAAAGATTAAACAAAACTAAAAAGGATTATAATATGAACAAAATTAAAATGTTCTTAAGCGCAGGCGCTTTAATTACTGGTCTGTTTACAACTACACCAGCAGTTTTAGCTGATTGGCAATGGCAAACTTCTACCAATGAAAATACCAATACCAATGTTAATGCTAATGTTAACACCAATAATGTTAATGTTACTAACACTAATGTTAATCAAAATCAAACCATTGTAAACAATGCCAATGCCAATAATGGTGGTTCTGGATCAGGCAATGATGGTGCTGCTGCCAGCACTTCAGGAAGCGGTTCACAAAGTGTGAACATTGATCCAGCAACCGGTGAAATCAGTGCAAATCAAGCTGGGTCTGGATCGGCTTCTGCCGCAGCTGGCGAAAATGCTTCAGCCGGCACCAATGCTGGTTCTGCCGCAAGCGACGATGGTGCAGCTTCTGATTCATCCGGCGCTGCCGCAACAGGTAATGGCGGAGCTGCTGGAGCTGGAAGCTCAACTACTGGCAACGGCGGACCTACTGTTGATTCTGTGGCAACTGCTGGCAATGCAAGTGCATCAGCCGGTGATGTTCATGCCCAAAGTTCAATGGGTTTGGCAAGCACAAGTACAGCAACTGGTAAAGGAAGTTTGCCAAATACCGGTGCAAACACTTTATATGCTTCAATTGCATCAGGCGTAACAGGATTATTGGCTACAATTGGTTATAGTTTAAAGAAAAAAACTGCAGCCCAAGCAATGACTTTGCTTGATCTAGGTAAATAATCTTGTGAAAGAATAAGGCTAATTCGAGAGTGGATTGTCAGTTTACAAAATACTAAAAAACCCGCTGCCTAGGCGGGTTTTTTAGTATTTACATAGCTAAGTATTTTATGTTATCAATGACATTAGGGAGTAAATTTGTTATTATAATGCTATGGAAAACGTAGAAGCGCAAAAACAAGAACTGGAAAAAATATTATCAATTGCGCAGAAAAAACAGGAAATTTTGGAAATTCAGGATCAAATGGCAGATCCTAATTTTTGGACTGATCGTGAAAAAGGTATTAATTTAGCCAAGAAATTAAACGATTTACAAAATATAGTGGCTGAATTTGAAAATGCTACAACTGTTAAAGAAGTTGAGGACTTAAAAAAACATGCTTTGTTTTCAGGAATTTATGATAAAAATAACGCTATTGTTTCAATTCATGCCGGAGCCGGAGGAACGGAAGCGCAGGATTGGGCACAAATGCTTAAAAATATGTATGCAAGTTGGGCAAAAAACAAAAATTTTGATTTTGTCATAGTTGATGAATCCAAGGGAGAAGAGGCTGGAATCAAATCGGCAACCATAGAAATTAAAGGATATAATGTTTTTGGTTGGTTAAAATCGGAAAATGGCGTACATCGATTGGTGAGAATTTCTCCATACGATGCCGATCGCGCCAGACATACTTCTTTTGCATTGGTTGATGTGATACCAGAGATAACCGAAGATAATAATGTTGATTTTAATCCAAATGATTTGGAAGTTGGAACTTATCGCGCCGGTGGCCATGGTGGGCAAAATGTTAATAAAGTAGAAACTGCAGTGCGGATAAAACATACGCCAACGGGAATTATTGTTACTTGTCAAAATGAACGATCGCAGGCGCAAAACAAGGAAAATGCTATTAAAATTTTAAAATCAAAATTATTAAAACTTAAATTAGCTGAAGAAGAAAAAACCAAAAAAGAATTGCGGGGAGAATTTCATAGTCCGGAATGGGGAAGTCAAATTCGATCTTATGTAATGCAACCATATACATTAGTTAAAGATCATAGAACGAGCCATGAAGATGCCGATGTGCAAGGAGTGCTTTCTGGAAAACTTGATTCTTTCATGATAGAATATCTGAAACAATTAAAATAATTTTTAAATGATAAATTAAAAATTTAAGAAAGGATTTTTATGGGACTTTTAGATCAAGGAAAAATGATTTTGAAAGCTCGCGCTATACAAAAAGAGCTTAAAAATACCGAAATAGAAGCAGGAAGCAATAATGGTTGGATTAATGTTGTTTTTAATGCAGAGATGAAGATTAAATCAATCAAGTTTTCTGAAGAAGCATTAAAGCCAGAAAACAAAAATGAATTAGAAAAAATCGCTCAGCAAACAATCGCAGAAGCCTTATCTCGCGCTCAAGCAGTAGCTGGTGAAAAAACCAGAGAACTGATGAAGGGGATGAACTTGAATATGCCGGGAATGTAAATACAAATTCAAATGACAAAATTCAAACATCAATTTAATTTTTTAAACTCCAAATTTTTTAAATATTGAAAATTTGGAGTTTAAATTGTCATTTGTGATTGGAATTTTGAATTTAAATCATGAAACTTATTGTTGGTTTAGGAAATCCAGGAAAAAAATATGAGCACACTCGACACAATGTCGGGTTTATGGTTTTGGATAATATCAAAAAATCCATCGGTCTGGACGAATTTTGCGAAAATAAACAATTTTTGACTCAACTGGTTTTGTCTGATTCGCAAGAATTGGGAAAAACATTTTTGGCCAAACCAGATACTTTTATGAATAATTCCGGACAAGCAGTAAGAAAAATTGTGGATTATTTTAAAATCGCGCCGGAAGATTTGTGGATTGTAAGCGATGATGTAAATCTAAAAATTGGTGAAATACGAATCCGTAAAAATGGTGCATCTGGCGGACACAATGGGTTGCAATCAATTATTGACAATATAAAATCGGAAAATTTTGTGCGTATCAGAGTAGGAATTGGTTTGCCAAAAGAAAGTTATTTGAGTCTAGAGGATTATGTTTTGCAAAAATTTCTGCCTCAAGAAAAAAAGGAAATAAAAAAAGTAATTGACAAAACAGTAAAATTCGTGATATCATCTTTATCTTCAGGGAAAATCGAAGAACAAACAATCAAAATTTAAGTATGAATGAATTTATAAATTAATATTGTGGGAGATCAATTTGATCGTAAGAACCACTAAGCTTGTAAATAAATCCTTTACGGAATAAAACAAGCGAGAGAGGAGAAAACCATGGGAGAACAAAGAGCTAAAAAAGTTAACGAAAAAGAAGTTTTAGAAGAAGCGGAAAAACAACTTTCAAAATTAAAAGAGGCTAAGGCAAAAAGTACCAAAGAAGTAAAAACCGAAGGAAAAAAGGAAAAACCAGTTCAGAAAGCTAAAAAAGAAGATACTAAAAAGAAGCCAAAAATTCGCAGTAAAAAATATCTTAAAACTATTGGAGAATTTGATAAAAGCAAAAAATATGCATTGGCTGAAGCCATTGAATGGGTTAAAAAAACCTCGTATTCGAAATTTCCTGGATCAGTGGAAATTCATATAAATCTCGTAAGAAAGAAAAGCAGAAATCCGATGCGAAAGATGATAGAACTTCCTCATGGGACAGGAAAAAAATTAAATATTGTTGTTTTGGATGATAAAAAAATTGACGAAATTGCCAAAACTAAAAAAGTTGATTTTGATTTGGCTATTGCTTCGCCTGCCCAAATGCCGAAAATTGCCAAGATTGCTAAAATTTTGGGACCAAAAGGCAAGATGCCTAACCCTAAATCCGGTACAATTACTACTGATCCGGAAAAAACAATCAAAGAACTTTCCAGTGGAAAAATTGAATTAAAAGAAGATAAGGATGCGATAATTCATCAGTTGGTTGGCAAGGCTAATTGGGACGATAAAAAACTGTTCGAAAATATTCAAAAAATATTGACTGAAATTCCCAGAAGTCAATTGTTGGGAGTGATTATTTCTGCTACAATGGGAGCAGGAGTGAAGGTTAAATTATAAAAGTTAGCGCGAATTAAATTGGCTTAAATTAGTGAATAAAGATTTGCGCATGCATAACATTATATTGTATGAAGAAGAATACCTTTGCGGGATTATTCATAGCATTTGAAGGTCTGGATGGATCAGGCGCAAGTATTCAGGCGAGTTTATTAGCCGGAATTCTTAGAAAAGAAGGATATAGAGTTGAGCTAACAAAAGAACCGACTAACAGCTTAATCGGGGGATTAATCAAAGCGATGCTTACCGGTGAATGGAAAGCCGATCAGGATTGTTTGCAACTATTATTTGCCGCAGATAGGGCATTACATATTAAAAATACAATAGTGCCGAATCTATCTAATGGTAAAATTGTTATTACCGATCGATATGATTTTTCTTCAGTGGCGTATGGATCAATTGATTTGGATAATTCAGAGTGGCTGGAAAAGATTAATAGTCAATTTATCTTGCCAGATATAACATTTTTGATTAAGGTATCGCCTAAAGTTTGCGCCTTGCGTTTGCGAAAATCACGATACGAACTCGAACTTTTTAAAACTGAGGAAAAACTTCAGAAAGTCTGGAATATTTACGAAGTCTTAGCGAAAAATAATAAAAATGTTTACATAATCGACGGTGAGCGTGACGAAGTGGAGATAATCAAGGAAATTCTTACAATTACCAAAGAGAAACTAGGATTGGGAAAAAAAGAAAAATAAGCTTGACATAAACTGTTAATTAATATATTATAAATACTAAGTTTCTGCAGACAGCAGGTCCCGTCTAAATTTATTGCTGACGGGTTAAGCTCAAAAAGGCCTGCCGAGGAAAATTAATACGCTGACCGGTTGATCTGGATAAATCAGAGCGTATAATTAATATTCTGCAGAAATGCAGATTTTTTTATAAAATAATAAACAAAAATAGGATGTGGACACACAAGAGAGGAAATAAAAATAATGCCAAAAACTAAAGAAGTAAAACAACAAATTCTTACAGAATTGGAAGATAATTTAGCCAAATCAAAAACTGTCGTTTTTACTAATTATGCTGGTACACCTATTAAGGAAATAAGGGATTTGCGAAAAAAAGCAAAAGAAAGCAATGTGCGTGTGCGAGTTGCCAAAAATACACTTTTAAGAAAAGCTTTAGAAAAACACGCCTTGAAAATCAATGATGAAATTTTAAATCAACCACTGGTTTTGGCTTTTGATGATAATGACGAAGTCATGCCTGCAAAAATTCTTTATGAAAAGACTAGAGACACAGAAACATTGAAAATACTGGGTGCTATAGTGAATGGAGAATTCTTTGGACCTGACAGAGTGGAAAGCTTGGCAAAGATGCCATCCAGAGAAATCCTTTATGCAAAACTGGTTGGTACAATTAATGCCCCAATATCAGGATTTGTAAATGTATTGGCGGGAAATTTAAGAGGATTGATCAATGTTTTGAATGCGAAAAAACAAAAAATGGAAGAAGGAAAATAAATAATTATATTTATAAATAATAAAAAATAAGAAAGGATATTATGAGCGAAGAAAAAAAAGAAATTAAACAAGAAGAAAAAAAATCTTCTGGAAAATTCAAAGACATTATTGAAAAAATTGAAAAGCTTTCAGTTTTGGAATTAGCTGATTTGGTAAAAGAATTGGAAGATAAATTTGGTGTTTCTGCCGCCGCGCCTGTTGCCATGGCTGCCATGCCTGGCGCTGCCGGTGCAGCTGCTCCAGCCGCTGAAGAAAAAGCAAATTACACCTTAATGCTTACTGATGCTGGCGCGCAGAAAATTGCTGTAATTAAAGCAGTTCGCGTGATCAGACCGGAATTAGGATTGAAAGAAGCTAAGGATTTAGTTGATGCCGCTCCAAAAGAAGTTAAGAAAGATATGCCTAAAGAAGATGCTGAAAAAGCTAAAAAAGCACTTGAAGAAGCCGGCGCAAAAGTTGAATTAAAATAAGAAAGTTAACTAATATTCTAAACAAAAATCCCCTTGATAGGGGATTTTTGTGTTGAAAAAACGCAATTATTTAGATATAATATAATATTTATAAAATGTTTATTAACATTTCGAAAAGCGTATTGCCAGATTCTTGGATCTTGGATAAGATTAAATTGATATAAATATTTTTCTAAAGGAGGCAAACTTATGTCAATCGAAAAAGGATTTCTGTCGGAGGAAAATACTAATATTTCCAAAGATACAAAGGAAGAGGAAGGTTTTGTCAAAAAAGCTGGTAAATATGCCGCAGGAGTAGGACTTGCTGCTAGTTTGTTTTTAGGTAAACCAGCATTAGGAGAAACGGCCGATTCTAAAAAACAGCCGGAAGTTCCTAAAAAACCAACCGTAAATCACACAAGCAATGCTAAAAGACCGGAATTTAATGAATATCTAGCACAAAAAGAAAACAAGACAAAATATCCAGAAGCGGTATGGAATAAAATGCTTTTTGGCAATCATGAATACAAAAAAATAAATATCTCAGAAAAAGAAACAAAAGAAATATTGTCAGAGACTGACGAGATATTGGAAAAGATCGATTCTCAGACCATAAATGGCGGTGATTTTTATAATTATAAAGAGGAAATAATAAAGGACAATAATAGGCCAGGTTTTATTAAAGATGTAAAATGGATCATGCCTGGAGCTACTAATTTTTCTCTTCAAAATTGGGAGGAAAGCAAGGTTCCCGAAGGATTTACAGCAACATTTGATCATAATGAACTTCAGAAATTGGCAAATTGTTCTGTAATAGGAATAAGTCAATATGAATTGCCGGCACAAGAATTTAAATATGAGTTTCCAGTACAAAATAAACATCAATATTTTCAAGTGGATTTACAATTATCTAAACCAACTTCTAACTTATCAAACGATAAACAGAATGTTCTCAAAAATATTCCCGAAAAGGAATATAATTATTTAAATTCAACAGCTTCAATCAATTTTATCTCTTTAGATAATAAATTAGTTATAGATTCATTCAGAATTGGATTGAAAGTATTCACTGCGCGAAATTACGAATATCTTCCTTAAAGAGTATAAGAATAAAATAAATAGATAACTCAATAACGCCTTGAAAAATTTGCAAGAGCGTTATTTTTTTTGGCGATTAACAATTAATGTTAGAGTTGTCGGTAGCGGAAAATATATCATTGAGATATGGCGTAGGATCAGTTCTAGTTTTTTGGTCCCAACTCGGATAATTATTATACATTTCCAGATGAAGCATAAAAGGATGTGCTTCATTCATGCCATTTGGACCAACATTTCCTATTTGAGTACCTGGGGATATTTTATAATGTGACTTTTGCCAGCCATAATATTTTGTGTCGCTTGGAGCGATTTCTCCATAGCCTACATATTTTCCAATTTTTGGATAATAGACGACAAGTAGTGACGACATTCTTATGTTGCCCCATGGAGGCGTAAACCAATAAAGATATTCGGTCACAGTTCCTTCGCCCCAATCATAAGGAGAATAGATGGGAGTGTATGGGGGAGTAAAAGTATCCGCTCCTTTATGCGCACCATATCTTCCCAAATACCCATTGGAAGATGGATTAGTCAGGTATGCGAGGTTGTAATAATTGTCAACCGGTTTACGATGTTTACATTTTGGATTTGTTGGATTTGGCGGCGTAACAGGCGGTTGAATAATTGGTTTAGGTTGAGATTCTTCTTGCCGGCAAAGTATTTTAATTTTATTGCCGTTTTTGCATAAATCTATTCCTTTTAAGCTATTGTATTCTTGTTGAGATAATTGCACAAAACGATTACATGATTCATCAATATTGTTTTTAGAAGCATTTTTATCTTTTTCACGATTAATATAAAATTTTACAGCATCAGCATAATCTGTATTTACTAAAGAAGATAATGCCCCAGATGTAAAATTATCTTGATATGGAATTTCTATAGTATTAACCGGGTTGCTAAGAAGCGGACGATAAAGCTGAACTATTAGTTTAGAATTTTTATCGCATTTATTTTCACCGACAGAACCTAATGTTAGCGCAGGAGAAATAGTATTTTCTTCTGGAAGTTGAAGTTCATATTCACTTCCTCTGTTTGGGCATTTTGCCAAGGCTTCTGGCCCTAGAATTGTTAATCCCGGAAGCACTGCTAAATTACCGCAATCAAGTTCTATGTCTGCCACTGATTTCAATCCGGTATTGGCAGAAATTTTACTATTAGAGTTTATTAGTAACAAAAATAATAGTGTTATGGAGAAAATAAACAATATTAATTTATGTTGTTTTTTGATCATTAAAGTTCCTTTGAATAAATATTATTCATTTGATCTGTCTGCAAGAATATCTTATTATTTTGATTATTTAAATAAAATACGCTTGGCACAATAAGATTAATACTTTTTCCGGTTATGATTGTTTGTTCTGATTTGTTGGCAATGGTATATTTAATTAAATTTGCAAAATACCCATCGATATTTTGTTCGTTAAAAGTTTCCAGATTTGAAAAAATATCAGTTTGTTTAAAATAATAAAAATTATTTTCTTCATTATCCCATGCTAATATGCGGGGTTCTATAACTTCATTAGCAATTTCGGCAGTTAAAGCATTATTTTTTGTTTCATATATTTTTAGATTATCGTTTGCAAATAATGCATAATATTTTCCTGACAGTGAAAAATCAATAGAAGTTGCTGTTGTGTCTGAAAGAGCAGATATTTGTTTATCTTTGGTATTAATTTTTTCCAAAATATTTTTATCATCTTTTTTTACTATTGCATAAATATTGATTGAATTTGGTTCCAGATCAATATCTATGATTGGTTGAGGGAAATCTAATATTTTATAATATGGAGAGGGGTTATCGGGTTGATCTATTGGTGCAGTATAGTTGGCCATTCTTAAGTCATAAGATAGTAATTCATAGTTATTGCGAATCAAATATACATTGTTTCCTGACCACATAAAATTTGATAAATTTTGTCCTATGCTAAATACAGTATTTTTGTCTAAATCTACCAAAAAATAATTTTCTTTTGCATTTTTTAATGCATCTTTAATCTGTCTTGTCTGGGGAGAATCACCATCGGCAATTTTAGGACCCTCGGAATAATATATGACTGCGTAATTGCCATAATTGGTGCTAGACGGTGAGATGGATATAACGTTTCCTCCGTAAGTATCTAAAACAGGATAGTCTTTTTTATTTAGAAAGTTGCTATAAATTGTCAAATCTTTTTTTTGATAAAATATCGAATCCAGTGTATGTGAATAATAAAAATAACCGTAAATATCTTTTTGTTCAATGGGTAAGTTGGGTCCTTTTTGATATTTAATAAATTCATTATGGGCGCGTTTTTTTGGAGACGCTAAATAATTAATATAAACATAGTATCCGCCGTATCCGATTGCGGCAATAAGCAAAATTATTAAAATAATTTTCCAAGTTTTAGATCTTTTTGGTTCTTCGGAGACAGGAGATGATTGAGAAATTTCATTTAAGGTAGTATTTGGTTGTTCGATCTGTTCAATAGGTTGTTGAGACGGGATATTTGATTGTGGATTGTTCACAATTTCCGGCATTTCCCTCCTTGTTTTTATTTACTATCCAAAAATACAAATATTATAGTATTTAGCTATTTATAATTATATCAAATATTTTAATATTTTCTAAAATATAAACAGCAACGAGCGCAGATTGGAAAATAATGCTGGTTTTTTAATCTTTGCCGAAAATTTTTATATTTTTCGCCATTCCATATTTGAGAAAAAGTGTTTTGATTTAAATTTCCCATTTCAAATTCTTTGCATTGCGTAAGCCGACCGTCTGGTTGAATGACTGCAAAAAACCATGGACAAACACAATTTTTTCTTAGGATATTTTTTTCGGGCTTTTTGTAATAATCATTGATTTGAGATTCATTTAAATCTGGAAAAATATTCACAAAAGGATGACGGCGTTTGATATTTTGCAATTTTTGATAAAAAAGCTTGGGATTAATTGTTTCCGGTTTTATTTCCAGACAGTAACTTTCATGCATTTTGAAATCAGATATTTTGTTATTGTGTTTTTTAATTACAGAACTGTTTTGCATCCAAATATGTTGGAAATTTATGCCGTCAATATTTAAATCTTTTGCTAGATTAACTAATTTTTCTAGTTCGTTGATATTTTCGTTGTTGACAGCGGTATTAATAAAAACCAGAGGTTTTTTAAGATTTTTGTTATTTCGTGTTTTTATTATTTCTTGAATTCCTTCAATTGCTTTCTGAAAAGTGCCAGGAACTCCTCGAATAGTATCGTGTACAGTTTGCATTCCATCAAGCGAGATGACTAGGATATCTAATCCGGCAGAAACTATTTTTTGGGCTTTGTCGGCAAGTAAAGCGCCATTGGTAACCATAGAACATGTAAAACCATAATCTTTGATGGTTTTGATTATTTTCTCAATTTCGGGATGCAGAGTGGTTTCGCCTCCTGTTAGGGAAATATACGGTTTGAGTCCTTTCCAGTTAGAAAGAAAATTTTTAAGCATTTTTAAATTAAGAAAATTTTTTTCTTTGCGAAAAAGGGCATTGAGTTTAATGGTATTTATGCGAGAACGAACAAGTTGGCACATTTTGCATTTTAAATTGCAAATTTTTGTGACATAGAGTGTTATTGCTTTAGGATTGAAACTTTTGCCATTGCCAAAATTATAATCAAAAATATTATTTACGCTTCGTATCACATTTTTTATTGATAATGGCAGTATAAAAGGGTTTTTTAATAAAATTGTAATGTTTCTTTTGGTATTCATTTTCTCAGATTAGATTATTATTAATTATAACAAAAATAAATGATTTCGAGTATGGCCAAACCATTATAATATTATTTACATTAAGTAAATTTAAGGATAAAATAAAATAATCATGAATAATTTCAAGATAATTAAACAATCTAAAAAGTCACTGGCTCGAACCGGAATAATACAAACTTTCAGAGGTAGTATTTCTACACCCGTTTTTATGCCTGTGGGAACTCGAGGAGCAGTTAAGACTATTTCGCCAGAGGAACTCAAAAATCTGGGATTTGAAATAATTTTAGGAAATACTTATCATTTATATTTGCGTCCCGGAGATAAATTTATAGCGAGTGTCGGAGGATTGGCTAAATTTAATTTATGGAATGGACCGATTCTTACCGATAGCGGAGGATATCAGGTTTTTTCATTGGGGTTAAAACAAATTCAAAATGCAAATAATAAAAACATAAATGATAATTCAAAATGCAAGAATTTCCATACTATTAAAAAAATAACAAAAAAAGGTGTAATTTTTAAATCACATTTAGATGGAAGCATTCATGAATTTACGCCGGAAAAAGTAATTGATATTCAGTTAAATTTAGGATCAGATATTATTATGGTATTGGATGTTTGCACTGAATTTCCTGCTACCTACAAACGCGCCAAAGAAGCAATGGAACTAACTCATTTATGGGCAGAACGTTCCATGAAACATTGGCAGAAAAAATCTTCTAAAATCCGATCAGAACATATGCTGTTTGGTATTGCTCAAGGCTCAACATACAAGGATTTACGCATTGCATCGGCGAAATTTATATCAGGTTTGGGTTTTGATGGCGTGGCGGTTGGCGGAGTTTCTGTTGGTGAAGGAAAAGAAAATATGAAAAAGGTGATAAAATGGGTGGGCCGATATTTGCCGATAAATTTACCGCATTATTTGATGGGAATAGGGGAGCCAGAGGATTTAATTTTTGCCGCCAAGTATGGATTTGACATGTTTGATTGTGTTCTTCCTACAAGATTGGCAAGACATGGGGTAATTTGGATAAAGTCCAGATTAAATTCAAAATTAAAAAATCAAAATGATAAATATAAAAAGATAGATTTAAGGAAAGCGGAATATAGATTTGATACAAAACCAATTGATGAAGAATGCGGATGTTATGCCTGTAAAAATAAATTTTCCCGTGCGTATCTGGCACATTTGGTGCGCGAACATGAAATATTAGCATTTAGGTTATTGACTACTCACAATCTTTATACTTTAAGCCGTCTTATGAAAAATATTCGCTTGAAAGTTTAATTGTTTTTTGCAAATCTAGAATAAAAGATTTATAATAAATATGTAAAAAAAAGCAATAATTTGCTATGTTTTAAATTATAAAAAGGAGGCAATAATGTCTGATCTAACTAATCAAGAAAAAACATCAATTTTACCACCAGAGCCAGCCAAAATTCAAGCTGAGCCAAATTTGCAATCTCCAATTGTGTCTGCTCCTTCAGTGGAAGAAAAACCAGCACAAGTTGCAACTCATCAGCCGGAAATCAAACCTTCGCATCCATTAAAACCTGTTACCGAAACAAAAACAGCGCCAACTCAAGAAAAAATTAATGAACAGCTCGAGAAAGAAGAAAAAAAAGAAGCTCAGAAAATTGCTGAAATTCAACAAGAAACTGCAGAAGTTATTTCTGGGGAACAAGGACAAACCGCAAGTCCTATAACTGGTGAGAAAATTCAACCCGGAGCAATATCGCAAGCACCTATACAAGAAGGATTGGCTAGCGCAGTTGATCAAAAGCCAACTGATGATCCTGCTTTGCAGGCTGAGAAAATTGAAAAGGCTTTACCGGAAAAACCAGGTGAAACTCAATCCGCTCCTCAACCAATTCAATCGCCCAAGCCTTCTTTTTGGCAAAGATTGTTTGGACGTAAATAATCTTTTTGTTTAAAAATCAAAAAAAATTATTAACAAAAACAAAAAATGGAATACGAGACTAATATTTCAAACGAGTCGAATTTTTTGGCGATTATAATCGTTATTTTTATATTGGTTATTGCGGCGATTGTATTTTATTTAATTTACAAATCAAAAGAAAAAAAGAAACTGCGTATAGCTGGTGCGGAAAAATTAGTGATGTTAAGAGTAGTATTGCCAAAAATCATTAAAAATGAAGAAGAAAAAGTGCAAGATAAAGAAGATTTTCGTCAGGTGATGAGTGTGGCGGAACAGCTTTTTTCTGTTTTTTCTTCTACTTATCAAAAAGGTTTAAAAAATGCAATTTTTGGGCAAATTCGCGCAAGCTTTGAAATCATTGCTAAGGATAACTTAATTTATTTTTTTGTAGGCGTTCCTCAGGAACTAGCCAGTTTTACAGAAAAACAAATACATGCAATTTATCCAGACGCTGAGATTGAACCAAGTAGAGAATTTAAAATTTTTTCTGCAGATTTAAAAATTCGTTCAGGAATACTAAGACTAAAGGAAAAATTTGTTTTTCCGATTAAAACTTATAAATTATTAGAAGCCGAGCCATTAAATACTGTCACAAATGCTCTTTCTAAAATAGGAGATAAATCTCGAGCTACGATTCAAATTTTAATTAAATCCACTTCAGGAGATTGGAAAAAAGCAGTTGCAAGAACCGCTCAAAAAATTGTGGAGAATAAACCAGTAAATGAAACAGGAATCGGTAAAATTATGAACGCGATTGTTGATTTCTTTCAGACTTCCGCTAAAGATATCGAAAAAAAATCCTTCGATGATAAAAGATTGACTCCTATACAAGAAGAAGCTTTGAAAGCGCTTCGCGAAAAACAATCCAAAATTGGCTTTAAAACGCAAATTAAAATTGTAGTTGCATCTCCGACCGAAGAGGAGGCGCAATTGCATTTGGAAAATATCATTAATTCATATTCGCAGTTTACGGCACCAGAATGGAATAGCTTTAAAAAAATCATTCCCAAGAAACCGCAGGAATTTATTACTAGTTTCATATTGCGTGAATTTACCGAACCTTATATGATTTTAAATACAGAAGAACTAGCAAGCATATATCATTTTCCTAACAAATTTGTGGAAACTCCTAATATTTTTTGGCTTAAATCAAAAACCTTGTCTGCGCCAACTGATACTCCGATCGAAGGTACATTAATTGGCGAAAACCATTATCGCGGAGAAATTAAAAAAATATTTATTAGCGATAATGATCGCAGACGTCATATTTATATGGTGGGAAAAACAGGTACCGGAAAAACAACTTTATATTTATCAATGATAAAACAGGATATTGAAAAAGGATATGGTTGCGGTTTTATCGATCCCAATGGTGACGCGGCTCAAGAGATTTTGCGTTTTATTCCTAAAAAACGAGCAGAAGATGTAATTTATTTTGATCCATCAGATGCCGAGCGTCCGATGGGATTAAATCTTTTAGAATGGAAAAGACCTGAAGATAAAGATTATTTAATTTCAGAATGGCTGGAGATATTTTATAAATTATTTGATCCGCAAAGAAGTGGAATGGTTGGTCCGCAATTTGAGCATTGGGGAAGAAATGCGGCGCTAACAATTATGGCCCAGCCGGGTGGAGGAACATTAATCGAAATTCCAAGATTATTTACTGATGATGAATTTAGGGAAAAATGTATTTCTTATGTTAAAGATCCGGTAGTTATGGCGTTTTGGAAACAGCAAATGGCAAAAACTGCAGATTTTCATAAGTCGGAAATGTATAATTATTTTATTTCTAAATTCGGTCGGTTTATGACTAATGATGTGATGCGGAATATCATTGGTCAGACGCAATCGGCTTTTGATTTTCGTGAAGCTATGGATCAAGGAAAAATACTTATAGTAAATTTATCTAAAGGTAAATTGGGTGAAATGAACTCGTATTTACTGGGTATGATTTTGGTTTCCAAACTTCAGGTTGCGGCATTTCAAAGAGCTGACATACCTGAAGAACAAAGAAAAGATTTCTTTTTATATGTTGATGAATTTCAGAATTTTACTACCGATTCGTTTAAAACTATTTTATCCGAGGCGAGAAAATATCGTTTGTGTTTGGCGATTGCGCATCAATATATTCAACAGCTGACAGAACCAATTCGTGATGCTTGTATTGGTAATGCCGGTACGCTTATATCTTATCGTGTAGGAGCATCTGATGCAGAATTTTTAATCAAAGAATTTCCAGGAATTTCCGTTCAAGATTTGACTAATCTGCCTTTTGCTAGTACATATACCAAACTTTTGATAAATGGCACACCTAGCAAAACCTTTAGTATGCGGGGGATTAAAAGTGAACCATCTGGAACTCCAGAGCTGGCGGAATCAATTCGGCAGCTTTCGAGACTAAAATATGGCAAGGCAAAGCCGGAAATTGAAGAAGATATCAAGAAAAGAACGCTTGCATCAGATACTACCGGAGAATCTGCCGAAATCGATGCTGTATCTACAAGAGAAAAAGATATATAATATAAAATTCAGAAATTATGATAGAAAAAAAGAAAAAAATAATAGAAAATGAAGAAATATTATTGAGCGCGAAAAAAATGGAAAAAATTGCCAAGCTTATTTCTTCTTGTCAGAATAATCTTGACGAGTTAAAAAATATTTTATTTTTAGAAAAATATAAAAATAAAATATCTGACATTGATACAAAAGAAGCCAAAGAATATACAGAAGGAGTTTTTGATGGCCAAAAAATGATTGATAAAAATGGAAAGCAATATGATGTTCCGGAAAATTATGCTTCCAAGTCAAAATTAATTGCCGGAGATAAATTAAAATTAGTGGTTTCGCCTCAAGGATTTTTTGTTTTTAAACAAATTTCGCCTATTGAACGAACTAGAGCCATTGGAATATTGAAGAAAATCGGTGATAACTTTCAGGTTGAAGTTGAAGATAAAAAATATAATGTATTAAAAGCATCAGTTACATATTTTAAAGCAAAACATGGGGATCAATTGACCATTTTAATTCCGGAAAAAGACCATGATGTTCTATGGGCTGCAATAGAAAATAAAATTAAATAAAAATGAATGTATTTTGGCAAATAATTTTTTACCTTTTTCTAATCGCAATTCCTATTGTTGCGCTTTCTTTGATGCATAAATCCCGTCTTAAAAAAGAAAAAATTTCTTGGTATGAATCAAAGAAAAATATTGTACTGGCGATTTTAGTTCCTAAAGAAAACGAAAAAAAACCTATTTCTGCTGAACAAATGTTTGCCAGTCTGCATGGTATTTTTAAACCGGAAAACAGATTCCAAGATCAAATTAGTTTCGAAATTGTTGCAAAAGATAAATATATTCAGTTCTATGTGACATGTCCTGATTATTTAAAAGATTTTGTGGAAGGGCAAATTTATGCCCAATATCCGGATGTGGAAATTTACACATCTCCTGATTATTCGCAAGATGATATTGGAGATAATATTGTGATGTCGACTTTGCTTACTTTGTCTAAGCCTGATGTTTATCCGATTAAGACTTTTTTAAACTTTGAAGTCGATCCATTAGCAGCAATTACCGCGGTACTATCGAAGGTCGAAGAAAATGAACAAATATGGATGCAGATGATTGTTAGACCGGTTTCTGATACTTGGCAATTAAAAGGCGTTTCACATGTAGCGGCGATTAAAAGCGGTCAAAGTGTGGGGGGCGGATCGTTTGCCGGAAATATTGGAAAAATTACTCTTAAAATAATAAGTGATATATTCAAAGCGATCTTTTTTCCTGCCCCAACATCTACACAAGGAGAAGCCAAACCTTTAGAATCTGTTTTGTCTGGTCCGGAGCAGGAAGCATTAAAAGAAATTGAAAGAAAATCAACTAAATTGGGGTTTGCTACAAAGATACGGGTTTTGGCAATAGGAAAAGATGCGGTTTTGACTCGCAATAAAATAGAAACCGTTGCTGGTGCGTTTAAGCAATTTTCAACAACTAATTTAAATGCTTTGGAATCAAAAAAAATCAATTCTACCAGTTCAATAATTAATCTTTATCGCGCAAGAAAATTTTACGATGAAGGGTTTATTATGAATATTGAGGAGCTGGCCAGTATTTTTCATTTGCCCACCATAACAGTTGAAACGCCAAACATTGTTTGGGCTGGTTCGAAAAAAGGTGAACCCCCATCAAATTTACCAGTTGCTGGAATTGTGCCGGATGAAGATTTAACAGTTTTCGCAAAAACTAATTTTAGAAATATTGAAAAAAAATTCGGTATCAAAAGATTAGACAGAAATTTACATATGTACATTGTTGGAAAAACCGGAACAGGAAAATCAACCTTAATTCAAAATATGGCTATTGATGATATTAATAAAGGTCAAGGTGTGGCATATATTGATCCTCACGGTGATGCAATTGATTTTATTTTAGCGCATATCCCGGCAGAAAGAATTAATGATGTAGTTTATTTTAACCCTGCAGACAAAGAATGGCCTATTGGCTTTAATCCGGTTGAAGCAGTTGACCCTGAATTAAAAAACATTGTTGCTTCAGGAGTAGTGGGAATATTTAAAAAAATATTTGGAGAATCTTGGGGTCCAAGGCTAGAATATATTTTAAGAAATGTGTTATTGGCTGCTGTGGAGCATCCCAATTCTACGCTTTTAACTGTAATGCGTATTTTGACCGATGAAAAATATCGCGGCGAAGTGATTAGTAAAATTCACGATCCTGTTGTCGAAGATTTTTTTCTTAATGAATATAATAAATATGATCCTAAATTTCAGCGGGAAGCAATTGCGCCGATTCAAAATAAAATTGGACAATTTTTATCATCTAGCACTATTCGGAATATTGTTGGTCAACCAAAAAGCGCTATTGATCTCATCGATATTATGGATAGCAAAAAAATATTATTGGTTGATTTATCAGTAGGGAAAATAGGTGAGGACAACAGCGCTTTGTTGGGAGCAATGATAATTACCAAGTTTCAATTGGCGGCAATGCAGCGAGCAAATATTGCATTAGAACAAAGAAAAAATTTTTATTTATATGTTGATGAATTTCAGAATTTTGCCACGGAATCTTTTGCGGTAATATTGTCCGAAGCCAGAAAATACAAACTGAATCTTATTATGACTAATCAATATATTGCCCAGATGCACGAACGAGTTGCTAGCGCAATTTTTGGCAATGTAGGCACAATTATTTCTTTTCGGGTTGGCGCAACTGATGCCGGTGCTTTGGTTAAAGAATTTGAGCCGGTATTTACAGCTAATGATTTAGTTAATTTAAGCAATTATAATATTTATGTCAAAATGGCTATCGATGGAGTAACCAGGCCTGCTTTTTCTGCTGTTACATTAAAAATCGTTGCTCCAGAAACCATTAATCTTGAAAAAATAATCAGAAATTCTCGAGAAAGATATGCGAAACCGCGAGAATTTGTCGAAGGCAAGATTAAGGAGTGGAATGATGAAATTAAACAAGCAAGAGTAGATGCTGAACAAACAAAATTTAAGAAGAAAAATCAACGGTTTGAAATTTATCAAAAGATTAAAGGTAAATATTATACTTTAATCGATAAAGAAGGTAAGAAATGGTATATTCCTACCGAGCAAGATGAAGTAAAAAAAGAGGAAACTAAATCTGAATCTAAAACTACTCCTCAACCCCAGGAGAAAGGGGAGGTAAAAAAAGAAAGTATTAGTTCTAAGAATAAACCTGAAAACAAATCCAAAAAAGAAACTAAAGAAACTTTGGTTTCTCCTGATGAACTGGAGAAATTATTCCATAAATAATATTAATCACCCATTTTTTAGTTTTTTGCGGGGGAGTGGTGAAAAAAGGGAAAAGATAAACTAACGAAAGTATATATTATATTCTGGAGAAAAAATCGTAAGAGCGTTGTAGCAGAATTTGAAATAGAGCAGGAAATTACAATTTAAAACACATAAATTTTTATTGAATTTAGGTGTTATGGAACTATAAAATTATGTCGTACAATGTATCTTGTGCGACATAATTTATTTAATTTAATTATTTATACTGTAGCGTTTTCAATATTTTTTTAGAACTATTGTTCTTTCTTTATTTCCTCTTGTACTCTCTTCTTTCCTATAAATCTTGACAAAAATGCATATCTTATTGTTGCAATGTTTCCGAATATTCTTAGGGTAAATACAACTAATACTGCTAGATATAGGTCTAAGCTTAATTTATCGCCAAGATACGTGATTAGCATTGCTAAACTCATATTAAAGATTAATCCTGAAAGAAAAATAGTTGTGGAGTATTTTTTTTGCAGATCTGCTCTTATTGCGCCTAATATTGAATCAAGAATACCAAGAATTCCCACAGCTGTGAAACGCGCAAATTCCATAGGAATATTCAAAGGTGTATAGATTCCAATGATAATACCAATTAATAGACCAACCAGTACAAACCACATATTTAATATTTTATATCTAATAGACTCAATTATTTGCGATTTAACGCATTTTTTATATTTGGATGATAGTTTGATCGTCCAAAGTTATTTTTTATAGCTTTATAATGATTTTATTAAAAAAATTTTTTAATGTCAAATTTAATTATGCAATTAATTATTTTTGTTTTTTGTCGATTCGGTTTTGCCAAGCAATTAGAAGCGGTGAGGCTACAAAAATTGAGCTATAAGTTCCAAATGAAACGCCAATTAAAAGTAGAACCACAAAAGATCTAATTGACTCCCCTCCCAAGAAGAGAAGTGCGAGAAGTACTAAAATTAAGGTGAGAGATGTGCTTAATGATCTAGCAAAAGTTTGAGCAACACTCGAATTTACTATTTGAGCAAAATTCATATTGCTATGATGAATCTTAAGATTTTCTCTAATTCTGTCAAAAACGACAATTGTATCGTGAACCGAAAAGCCTAGAATTGTTAACATTCCAACTACAAATAAAGAATCTATTTCGAATCCGAAAAATTTTCCTAATATAATATATATACCCATTGTGATGATAACATCGTGAACTAAAGACAAAATTGCGCAAACGCCAAAACGCCAGGAGTTGGCAGGTTTGGGCACAGATCTAAATGCGTATGCCACATAAAGAATAATTCCAATTATTGCCAAAATTATTGCTAAAAATGCTTTATTGGTTATATCTTTAGAAATGGTTGGGCCGACAATTTCCAAACGATTGAGCGTGTAATCCCCTATTTTATCTTTTAGAGTTGATTTAAAATTATCAATTTGATTAGATTCTAATTGATTAATTCGTATTAGATAAGAATTATTTCCTGTTTTTTGAACTACTTTTTGTTTGATGAAATCGAGATTAGATATGGTATTTTCTACCGTTTCTTTATTGACAGTTTTAGTAAATTCAATTTCCGCCAATGTTCCTCCGGAAAAATCTAAACCCAAATTCATTTTAATAAATATAATACTAAATAACCCTATCAGAAATAAAATTCCCGAGAAGATAAAATAAATGTTTCTTTTTTTGCTGGAGTAAATAAAATCCATATTGTTCCTAATTTCTTTTAAAATAAATGTTTATAATTTTAAATATTTTTCCAATTTGCTATTTATAAATAACCTTAAAAATGTTTTGGTAACAGTTACAGCTGTAAACATAGAAACTATAATTCCAAGCGCCAATGTTACTGAGAAACCTTTTACCAATCCAGTAGTTAAACTATATAAAATTAAACAAGTAATCAAACTGGAAATATTTGAATCGAAAATACTTGGCCAAGCTCTCTTAAAACCATCTTCGACAGCTGTGCCAGCAGGTGCGCCTTTACGAAATTCTTCCTTCATGCGAGCGAAAATTAAGATGTTAGCATCAACTGCCATGCCAAATGAAATTATAAAACCAGTAATTCCAGCTAAGGTTAAGGTTACTGGAATTAATTTAAACAATGCTAATGTTATTAATCCGTAAATACAAAGTGCAACTGTAGCAATTAGTCCAGGAATCCTATAAATAATGATCATAAAAAGTGAAACAATAATGACTCCTATAACACAAGCGACTATGCTTTTTTCTACAGAATTGATTCCCAATGTTGCATCTATGCTGCGTTGTTCTGCTAGTTCTATTGGTACCGGCAATGCTCCAGCATTTAATAGTTTAGCTAAATTCCTTGCTTCTTCGAGAGTGAAACTGCCAGTAATAACTGCTTGTCCACTATCAATTTCTGATTGTACGATCGGAGCTGAAATAATTTGATTATCTAACACTATTGCCAAAGGTTTCTGTAAATTTTTTTTAGTTAAATCAGCAAATATTTTTGTTCCGTCTGAATTAAAATCAATGCCAATATATGGTTTGCCGGATGTTTGATCAAATTTAACAGTAGCTTTTTTAAGATGTGCGCCGTTTAATGCTGTTTGATTCCAGCCTGATGCTAAACTATTTTCTTGAGAGGTTTTCAAATCTATCTGGCTAGACATCTCCCAAAAAGTTAATTGAGCAGTTTTGCCGATCAAGTTAATTGCTTGATCAATATTGGTAATTCCTGGAAGCTCAACAACGACATTGTATTGTCCACCAATTTTTGCCAGTTGAACATTAGACTCTGAAACCCCAAGAGAATTGACTCTTTTATCAATGACATTAACAACAGCATTGGCCGCATCTTCTTTGTCTTTGCCGTTAAGTTTTGAATCGTCTAATTTATAGACCAGATGGCTTCCTCCTTGTAAATCCAATCCTAAATGAACTTTTATTTCTTTTTGCCAAGAACCTAGTTTGAGATTGGGTCCAGAGGGTAAATCAATAATGACTGCCAATACAACAATTATTATTATAAATATTATTGTCGGTAATAATTTCTTTATCATAAATAGTTTTCCCTTCCTTCTTCTTTCAGTATCTCAACGATTTTTTTGACTAAATGGGATTCGTCTTTTTTACATATTAAAAGCGCATCTTTAGTATCTACAATTACCAGATTATCAATTCCAGCGCAAGCGATGAGTCTATTTTTTGGTCCATAAACAAGGCAATTTTTTGTATTTTTATGAACAAGATTAGCCTTAATAAGATTTTTGTTATTATCAGTTTTTTTAATTAATTGATCATATAATGTTTGCCAGCTTCCAATGTCGCTCCAACCGAATTCTCCTTTTATAATTAAAACATCTTTTGGATCCATTCGTTCCGCGACAGCATAATCAATAGAAATTTTTTCAGTTTTGGAAAACTCTTTATTGATAGTTTTTTGATCGTGTTTTTTAAGAGCATGAATAATTTTTTCGATTGGTTTGTAAATTTCAGGCGCGTACTTTTTATAGGCCTCAAGCAATAATTTTGGAGTCCACATAAAATAATTAGCATGCCAAAGATATTTAGATGATTTATGAAATTTTTTTGCTGTTGGCAAATCCGGCTTTTCCACTTGACCTTTAAATTCATAAAATTTTATATTGTTAGCCAAACAATGCAGATTGCCTATTTTTGTGTATCCAAGAGTAATATTTGGAAATGTTGTGGTTATTGCAATATCAATCATTTTATTAGTTTTATTAATCATTTTTTCTGCTTCTTTAAAACAATTAATAAATAATTGGTTATCTTGAATATAATGATCAGAAGGAATAAAAGCCATTGATTCATTAGGGTTTGCTTTGGTAAATAAATAAGCAGCAGCATAAGCCATGGCAGGGCCAGTATCTCTTTTTTCTGGCTCAATTATATAATGATCTTTTGGAATCTCTGGTAATATTTTCTGAGCAAGTTTTGCAGTCGGCAAATTTGCAGAAATATAAATATTTTTCAAAGGATAATATTTTTTAAAACGATTAAATGTTTCTTCAAACATTGTTAGATCAGAAATTAAAGCATTGAATTGCTTGGGAGTTTTGTTTCTGCTCATTGGCCAGAGGCGTGTTCCCCCGCCGCCTACTAAAATTACAATATTCATAATTTAAAAATTATTTATTACACTATAACTTTAATCGTCAATTATTTCAACTGTTTACTGATTATATTAATTATTTTCAATATTGTATTTACCGCGATTTCCGGATGATTTTTTGGATTTTCGATTATGCAGTCGGCGTATTTGGTATTTGTTAATTCTGTTTTGGCGATTTTTAATCTTTTTTCGATATCAGCAGATGAATTTTCGTGTCTTAAAATTAAGCGTTTTTTGATTTCTAATAATGTAGATGTGATAAAAATTATTATTACATTATTTGGAAAGATTTTTTTGATTTGTTTGGCAGTAATTATGTCTTGTTCTTTAAGTGCTAATTCCCTATTTTTTACAATTTCCATAAAATCATCTTTTAATGTTCCATAGTAATTATTATCGTATAGGTTTTTTTCTAAAAAACAATTTCTACTAGAAAGGTTTTGGAATTTTTTTTTGGAAATAAATTCAAAATATTGTATTTTTTCGTCAGATATTCGGGGTTTGCGAGTGGTGATTGTTGGGATAATTTTGATGGATTTATTTTTGTGTTTTATTAATTTAACGATCGTACTTTTTCCAACTCCGCTTGGTCCGCAAATTATTAATATCTTTCCGTCAATATTTTTTATCATTTTGTTCCTTCAATTACCAAATTTAAGCCATTTAGATAATTAGAAATTTTTCCATTTTTATAATATTGACACTTGATATTTTTAAATCCAGCTTTTTTAAATAATTTAATTAGTTCATATTTGCTGAATGCATATACATAACGAACGTATATTGTATCTTTCCATTTTGTTAACAAGTCCTTAAATTCCAAAGAACCAAAAAAATTCTTTTCTAATTTATATTTTTCTATTAATTTTGGTTTGAGTTTATTGATTTTATTATAAAAATATTTTCTGTATTTGCTTTGCCATCTATTCCACACTGACAGTTGAAATTTGCCAGTGTCTTTTAGACTGTCGTAAATATTTTTAACGAATTTGGCATGGTAATATTTAGGGATATGATGAAATACCGCGTAGCATAAAATATAATCAAATGCATTATTGTAAGTTAGATCTAGAATATTTTTTACTGAAAAATTAGCTTTTCTAAATCTTTTTTTAGCAATCTCAATCAATTTATTAGATGAATCAATACCGGTGTAATTTATTTTCTTTTTGATCAATTTTTGATATAATCTAGCATTGCCGCATCCTAAGTCCAACAATTTTTGGCCTGCAGGGATTTTTTTGATAAAATCCATATATTCTTTTTCCCAAATTTCTTTTCTAGTTTTGGAAAAAGAATCGGCTTGAAATGTATATAAATCATTATTAATTCTTAGTAAGATATTAGAAAAATTTTTATTCATGAATATATTTATTAATTCTTCAGTTCAATACGAGAATCAAAAAATCAAAAATGCTTGTTTTGATACTATTTTACTTGCAATAGAATCTAATATCAAGACGAGACAGGAATTTTTGAAAATCAAGAAAAAAATATGTGCAAAATATTCTATTTCATTTATTACCAATCCATTATTACTAAGAACATATTATGAATTATTAGAAAACAAGAAAATCAAAAAAAATGATAATGTTTTTGAGTTGTTACGCAAACGCAGAATCAGAACATCTTCAGGAATTGTATCTGTGGCTTTACTTACTAAACCATATCATTGCAAAGGAAAATGTATTTTTTGTCCTACACAAAAAAATACTCCAAAAAGTTATTTAAGTAATGAACCAGCAGTAATGAGAGCGATATTGGCGAATTATGATCCTATAAAACAAATTAATATTCGATTAAGAGGTTTGGAATTGGCAGGAAATTCGGCGAATAAAATTGAATTGATTATTATGGGAGGCACATGGTCAAATCTACCCAAATTATATCAGCTTCAATATATTATTTCATGTTATGTAGCTTGTAATAATTACAAAACCACTCAGCAAATAAATGAAATGCGTGACTTTTTTAATCAAAAAAAATCGATTAAATCTTTAGAAAAAATACTTATTAGAGAACAAAGAAAAAATGAATCAAGCAATTACAAAATTATCGGTCTGACATTGGAAACACGTCCGGATTGTATTACTAAAAAAGAATTATTATGGTTTAGAGTCTTAGGATGTACTAGGGTGGAAATAGGAGTTCAGTCAATATACGATCGTATATTAAATAGTAATAAAAGAGGTCATTTGGTGGCCAGGACTATTGCCGCCACAAAAATTTTAAAGGACGCAGGTTTTAAGATAAATTATCACATGATGCCAAATCTGTTTGGTAGTAGCATCGCTCAGGATCAGAAAATGTTTCAGGAAATTTTTTCCGATTCTAGATATCAGCCTGACATGCTAAAGATTTATCCTTGCATGGTTACTAAATATTCAAAATTATACTCTGAATATAAAAAAAATAATTATATACCTTTAACGGATACTGAATTAATAGATTTGCTTGTAAAAATTAAAAAAGATATTCCCTTTTACGTACGCATTCAGCGTATGATAAGAGATATTCCTGCTGAAAGTATCATTGCAGGTTCGCGTGTGTCCAACTTGCGTCAAATAATTCAAAATAAATATGGGAAAATATGCAATTGCATTCGCTGCCGGGAAATTAGAGAATTTTCGCAAAAAAAAATCCATCTTCACCGATTTGATTACTCGGCGTCTGGCGGAAAGGAAATATTTTTGGAATATATTGATAAAGATAATCGCATATATGGACTTTTAAGATTGCGAATTCCATCAAATATTTTTAATGGCAATGAGCATTGGATTTCGATATTGAATAATTGTGCAATTGTTCGAGAGGTCCATGTTTTTGGACAAGTAGTTCAAGTTGGCAAAAAAAATAATTCCAAAACTCAGCATAAAGGATTAGGCAAGCGCCTTATTGAAAAAGCAGAAGAAATTGTTCAAAAAGAATTTAAATTAAATAAAATCGCCGTTATTTCCGGGATTGGTGTTCGTGCTTATTATAAAAAGAGTGGATATTCTTTGCGAGAAAGTTATATGGTCAAAAAGTTAAAATAGTTCTAGTATTGTCTAGCTGTTTTGTTTTAATCTGCCGGTTTTTATTAGAATATCTTTGTGATTTTCCAAATCTATAAATAAGTCAGATTTCTCACGAAGTAAATTGGAAGTTGAAGATCCAAAGCTTGCAATTTCCACAAATAGCCCGCTGTGCTGCAAGTATTCAACCAAATCAACAAAATCTCCATCACCGGAAATTATAATTGCTACATCTAATTTGCCAGCCATTCTAATTGCATCAACTGTCATTCCTACATCCCAATTTCCTTTTTTATTTCCGCCGGGAAAAATTTGCAGGTTCTTGGATTTTATTTCATAGCCAGATTTAGTCAGAGCTGTATAGAAATCTTTTTCTTTTTTGAGATCTGCAGAAATTGTATAAGCGATCGCTCTTACTAATTGTCTGTCGCCAACTAAAAGTTGTAATAATTTTGCAAGATTAACATGAGCGCCGTATAAACTTCTTACAGAATGATATACATTGGCGGTATCGACAAAAACTCCTACTCTTTGATAATTATTGTTCATTATTCTCCTCTATTTAATTTTATTTAATTATAAAGCAAATTCAGTTTTTTTACCACATTATCTCTATATATTTGGTCTGCCGAAAGAGATTCGATCTGGGGCAGATTCTTTTGCCGATAAAATCGTACTTGGATATATAATGTTATATTTATAACGTTCGTTTAACAAATCAATTGTATTGGTGATTGATGTTTGCTTACTATTATCATCAAATAAATTAATTTGTTTGATGATTTTATTATGTAGGTTTGTAAAAGCGATAATAATTTTTAATGGAGAATGTGTAAATTTGGGAATTTTTTTCCAGATTGATTTTACATATTTCGATAGATTGACACTGTCGGATTCACTGGGAATTTTTAAGTATAATTTCCATGAATCGCCGCCTAAAAAGATAACCGCTAAAAATATTTTTTTAGTTTCCGAATGTAATTTTCGCAATCTATATGCGGCTTTATAAACCAGCTTTTGGCAAATTGGCCAAGCAAGATGCCAGGATCTAAATCTAGGTTCTAAAACATGCGATTGAGAAATAAGTTTTTGTTTAATATGTTGAAATTGTTCAATGTCATAACCATGAAGTTTTAAAAACCAATACTCTCCGTTTTTGCCCAAAGATTGTTTGAGAGTTTGAATAGGTAAATTAAAAAAATCAAAAGGTGTATAAATATTTAATTTATTTAAAGAGTTTTGCATGCGCCAATTTATGCCACATAAATCAGTTAGTTTTTGAGTTTTATAAAAATTTTTAATATTTTTTAATTCTAAGATCGTCAGGCCATCAGGCTTTTTACTTTCTGCCGCGGTTTTGGCTAAAAAGCTATTGGCGGAAATTCCAATTGAGCATTTTACAAATTCGCCAATATGTTTCTTGATCTCCTTTTTTATTTTATGAGCCAGTTGCAGCGAATTTGTAAAATTTTTTTCTTGCGTAGAAAGTTTAATCAAAAGTTCATCAATGCTTTTTATGTAGTAAAAGGGAGATAGATTTTTAATAATATTAATTATTTTGTGATGATATTCCATGTATTTGTGAGTATTTGATGAGCGAAAAATAATTTGAGGACAGATAATTTTTGCATCTTTCAAATTCATACCGGTTTTTACTCCATGCAATCTTGCCTCGTAGGAAGGAGAAATAATACAGCCATTGGGACATATTGTAGGTGTAATTGCAATTGGTTTAAATCTTAGATGAGGATTTTCCTGTTGTTCGACAGAGGCAAAATAAGCATTCATATCTAAATAAAGATATTGAAAATCTTTAGGTTTTTTCCACAGTATATTCATGAATTAATCATACCAAACAAAATACGAACAAGCAAAATATCAATCTAATAAAAACCGCCCTCGAGATTTTTTATTCGAGGGCGGAAAAGGAGGGTAAAATATTCTGTCTATAAACTAATACAAGCATTTACAAAAAATATTTCATTCCTCTAATTTATTTAATATTTCTGAAAAATCATTGGGTAGTTCTGAGGTAATCTTCTTTTTTCTATTGTCCAATAAGGCAAATTCAATATTGGCAGAATGTAATAATTGCCTTTTAGCGTTTAAACTATCGGATATTATTTTTGATTCCTTGGTATTATAATCCGAATCTCCAATTATTGGATAACCTAGAAATTTAAGATGATTTCTTATTTGATGGGTTCTGCCGGTAACTATACGTAATTTTAGTAAAGATAAAACATGGTTTTTGTAATTATAATAAGATTTAGTTTCATAAAAAGTTACAGCTTTTTTTTGATTTTTCTTCCAGGATAATTTCAATAAGGAAATTTTTTGTTGAACGTATTTTTTGTGATCGTGGGATGTGTAGGTTTCAATAGTTCCCTTGTCTGGAGTTCGGCCAAAACATAGAGCTAGGTATTCTTTTGTTATCTGATGATTTTTGAATTGATTTTGTAAAAAGTTTAACGATTCAGGATTTTTGGCAATTAAAATTAATCCGGAAGTATCTTTATCTAATCTATGTACAATGCCTGGTCGTGCTGGATCGGGCCAGGAATATTTTTTAATTTCCGGCCATTTTTTAGTTATTAAATCTACGAGCGTAACTTCTTTTTTATTAGGCACAGGATGAATTAAAATTCCTGCTGGTTTATCAAGAACCGCCAGATTTTGATCAGAATATAAAATTTTTAGTTCATTCATTTTTTTCTTGATTTGGTTTTTCGATCAAAATTTGTTCTACTTGTCCGCCATTTTTACCATCGGTGATTTTATATATGTCTTTATCGATTTTAACAAATTCACTGGATGCATGATTATAAGTATTTACTGTTGTACTGAGATGATTGCCAAGTTTATCCATGTTTTCTTTGTAGCTATTTAGGTGTTTAGATAAATTAATAATATTTTTTTTGATAATTTTGACAGATTGTTCGATTTTTAGAGCTTTTAAACCCTGTAAAATTGTTTGCAAATAAGCAAAAAATGATGTCGGTGAAGTAATAATTACGCGTTTAGCAAATGCATATTCAACCAAATTCTGAGTATTAATGTTTGCAGTGCCGGTTTTATAAATCAATAAGTTGTAAAATATTCCTTCGGCCGGAATAAACATTAAAGCAAAATCTGAAGTTCCTTCTTGCGGGCGAATATATTTGGAAGTTTCATCAATTCTTTTTTTGACATCATTTTTAAAATCACGTTCGATTTCTTCTCTAGTTTCTTTGTTTTTTTCTTCCATCATTTTATTATATTTTTCTAAAGAAAATTTAGCATCGACTGGGATAATTTGACTGTTGACAAAAATTGCGGCGTCAACAATTTCGCCATCGGAAAATTTATATTGCATCTTATATTGATCTGGGGTAAAAACCTGGCTAAGTAAAGACTCTAGGAAATATTCTCCCAAAATCCCCCTTTGTTTTGGATTTTTAAGAATATTTTCCAAACTGTGTAATTGTTCAGAAAAACCAAGCACTTGCTTATTAGTTTCTTTTAGTGTGGTAAGCTCGTTGGTGACCTCTCGGATAATTCGTGCGCTTTGAGCAAATTGTTGTTGTAGAGTTTGTGATGAGTTTTTTAAGCCTGTTGTTAAACGATCATCTATTTTATCTAATCGTTCTTGTATTTCCTTACGATTTTTTGTTCCGCTATTTTGTACTTCTTCGCGCAAATCACGAATAACATCCAACATTAATTTTTGCGATTGATCATTTTCTTGTGGTTTTAATTTCTTGTTTAAATAGGAAATTAAAATGCCGATTGCTAGAGCAATTGAGATAATGATTGTAATAATAATCAAAATATTATTATCCATAACTTATTTTGAGAAAGTCATTTTTTTATATATTTTTCTTGTTAGCGCAACATCTGCTTTACAATATATATAAATTTCTTCTAATTTTCCCATTTGGTAAAATTTATAAACTTGTGAGCCGTCAATTCCTTGTTTGGAACTTGGTAGATCAAGTGCTTTGGCAAGCGCATCCAAAGAATCATAACCATTACCACCGCCCCATTTTTGCCATTCTCGCAATGTGTCGTAAATTGGGTTATTTCGATAGCGTGCAAAAGAAAGATCCCTCGTCGGCTGAACCTGATGAATTATAGAACGTTGATAAATAAATCTCAAATCAAAATCCATAACATTATGACCAATAAATAAATCAGTATTTTTGGCCAAACGCCAAAATTCTTCCAGCATTTTTTCTTCGGGACCAGTCAGGATATCAACTTCCTCATTATCAATAGCGTACCCGATGCATAAAATTCTTCCAAATGAACCGGAAAAATTAGTTTGTGATACAAAATCAGTAAATTTTTTACCGAATTTTAGATTTGCTTCTTCGTATTTTTTCTTTTTAGATTCAAAAATATCTTTTAATTTTTCTAGATTATTTCCTCCAGCGGGAATTGTTTCGATGTCTAAAAACATTTTTTTCATATTCGAAAGTATAACATAATTAACAAAAAAATGATAGATTTATGCTTTTTTATGTTTGCGTGGGCAAAGTGTTTTGTAAGCACAGTAGTGGCAATTATTGAACGAAGAATTAGCGGAAAAATCTATTTTTTCTATGCCAGTACTAACTTTTTTTATATCATTTAATATTTTTTCAATTCTTTTCTGTTTAACTTCATAAATACCTGTAATGCCGCTTTCAATAAAATCTAGAGATACATTTTTTGGCAATTGTTTTTCTATTTTTTGCCATGCCAAGGCATATATTGCCAATTGATTTGATTCACGCGCGCGTTTATTGGCTTTGTCTTGTGTTTCAATTTCGGAGGTTTTAAAATCAGATATTTCGATATTCCCCTCATGTTCGTATATAATATCAAATCTTCCTTTGATGGTGATGTTATCTAAATCAAACTTAAAGCTTTTTTCTACGAAAGATGGCAATGTGTTTTTTAATTCCTGTTTTATGTAGTATTTTTCTAGCGTTTCAATGCCTTTTTGAAATCTTTTTTCTTCATGAGTTCTACTTTCAAATCCTTCAGAATCCCAGTTGTTTTTAAATATTTTTATTAATTGTTTGATCGTTACTTTAATACCTTTTAACTTATTGTCGAAATAAAATTTTAGGGCTTCGTGGATGGCGCGACCATATACAACATGATGATATTTTAAAACAGGAATTTCTAGAATGTGAATATATTTGAATTTTAACGGACACGTTAAATAATCATCTATTTTATGTGGATTTAAGTATAGTTTTTTTCCGCGATACATGCTTTCTATTTTTAGTTTTAATTCTTTGTTTTCAAAAGGAAGCTTGAAATTTTCAATTTCTGAAATGTAGTCATTGTTATTATTTGTTAATTCAATTCTTTGTTTTCCTAAAGCTTCTGAAACAAAAAGCGAAGGTTTTTTTAATCTAATTCCACCATAATCTTGGGCAAAACACAAAAATAAATATCTTTTAGCTCGAGTTAGACCTACGTAAAATAATCTTCGTTCTTCCTGAAGATGAAAATCTCCTTCGGGAAGTTTTTCCTTGATAAGATTTTGTGGAAGTTCCAGAGGTTCTTTTTTTCTTCTGGTCGGAAATCTATCTTGTACTAAATCGATCATAAAAACTGCTTCAAATTCTAATCCTTTGGCGCTATGCACGGTCAATAAATTTACTGCATCAAAATCATTTGCCGCGATTTCAGCGTTTTGCAAAGAATATTTTTCTAATTCTTTAATATTTTCTGCAAGCGTCAAAATCGAATTGTCTTGTTCAAATTTTTCCCATGATTTTATTTTCTGAAAAAGCTTTGCGATATTTTTTATTTTTATTTCGTTTTGCACTGATTCAATTTTTAACAATTTGTGTAAAAATTTTTTATCTGACAAGAACTGATAAATTAATTGTCCACCGCTTCTTTGTTTGGATAATTCATTGTATTTTTTTAAATCATCAATATAGTTTATTATTTTTTGAATAGTTGGTTGTGATATATTTAAATCATCAGCGTGTAAATCAATATTTTCTAAAACAAAAAGTAATTTATGATTATTAATTTTTGCAAATCCAGTAATTTTATTCAATTCCCAAACGTTAAAATTATAAAATTCACTTATCATTATTTGATAATGCGCTAAAGTATCTAATGGATTGCCCAAGACTTTTATTAGAGAGATAATCAATTTTATTTCTGGCATTTCTGCTAATCCCCTATCACCAGAAAATAAATAATTTATTTTCTTTTTAGCTAATTCCTGAATAAATGGTTCGAGATGATCGTTGGCGCGGGCTAAAATGGCAATTTGCGATAAAGGAATAGTTTTGTTTTTGTTTAGTTCAATAATTTTTTCGATAACAGATTTGATTTCTTCATTATGCGTATTGGTAAAAATACTTTGTGGATTTTCATCATTAAATTGGGCTAATAATTTTTTGTTGATATTATTTTTTATCTCTAATCGGTCGGGGTTATTATTTTTGATTAATTGATAGGCGCTATCAAGAATTTCTTGAGAGCTTCGATAATTTTGTGTCAGTATTACTTGTTCGGAATTTATAAATACTTTTTTAAAATCCAAAATATTAGAAATTGCCGCGCCGCGAAATTTATAAATTGATTGGTCATCGTCACCTACAACAGTAATATTCTTATTTTTCTTTGCCAGAATTTTTATGAGTTTATTTTGGGCAAAATTTGTATCTTGAAATTCATCAACCAAAATATATTTAAATTGATTTTGATATTTTTGCAAAATATCTGATCGTGAATTAAATAACTCAATGGTTTTTAAGATTAAATCGCCGAAATCAAATTTACCTTCTTGTATTAAAAGTTCTTGATAAAATCTATAAAATTGTGCAAGTTCGAAATGCTTTTTGGCTTCAATTTTTTCTTCATTGGTTTGTGCTTTATTTTTTAAAGTCAAAGCGTATGATCGATAATCATCGGGAGAAATTAATTCATCTTTGCAACGTGAAATGAATGATATGAGTGCTTCGATGTGTTTTTGTGGATTGGAAAGCGGTCGAAAATATTCTAGAGGAAATTCAAATAAATGATTTTTAAGCCAAATCATTTGATCGTTTTTAGTGAGAACTTCGTAGGCGCCGTCAATTCCTATTTCTAAATAATTATCGCGTAGTATTCGATCTCCAAAAGCATGAAAAGTAGAAATCCAGGTGTCGATGTAGCCATAAGGAACTAAAATGTCCACTCTTTCTTCCATTTCTGCCGCTGATTTTTCGGTAAAAGTAAGCGCTAAAATTTCTTCAGGACGAGCCAATTTTTGTTCGATTAGCCAGGCGATTCGGTGAGTAATGACTTTAGTTTTCCCAGTTCCCGCGCCGGCAATAATCAAAAGCGGCCCTTTTTTATGGGTTACTGCTTTAATTTGTTCGCTATTAAGTTTTTCGAGTAATTTTGATTCTATCATTAGATGGTAATTTTTTTATTGCACTTAATTTTATCATATCATCATCCCGGGCATTTGCAATGAAATATTTTATATAACAAAAAACCTCCATTGATAGGAGGTGTAATTACCTTGTGTTTAAGCACAGTGTTATTTAATAGATTCGGATTTTTCCACTGAGCTATTTATTTTCCGGTAATAGTTTTCCCAGAAAATCCAATTATGAGAAGCTTCATTCAAATCTACAGATTTTTGTGCAATGTATTCAAGTACTGGTAATGATTTTGTTTTTGTTAACTCGATTGTCAATTTTCTTTGCATTTCGAGAATATTTTTTAGAGAATTTTTTCTGTATTCATCTACATATTTTTTCATTAAGTCCACGCCTAGAGTTTTTGTTAGGCCAGCTGGTTTGATGTGCTGTTTATGTTTATTTATTAATTCAAAAAGTTTGTCAATTTTGCCTACCAGAATCTCTGGTTTGATCTTGATAATTCTCTTCCAAATTTCATGATCGCACTCTTCCTTTGAGAGTTCCTCTATGAAATAGTCAAGCGCCTCGTCAGGCAAAACCTCGGTCAGTTCATCTTGAATCCAGTGAATATTTTTACGGCATTTGATTAAAGATCGATACCATGATGTTTTTTCTTCTTGTTGACTCCATTTTGCCATGATTCTCGAGCAGGTTGTCAGCATTCTTGAAGTAGCAAATTCGATGCCGTTTGTTTTGGCATATATCTTGGGCGCGATCACGTTGATGGGATACGCGCTTAAGATTGCTGAAATTTTAGCTTCGCAATTATTATTTACAAGAAGTAAATTAATTAAATAGTCTGCCAATTCTTCAGGTGGGTCATTAGGGTTGATTAATGTGAGTTGCAAAGTAGTGAGAACACCTGAATTCATATTGTTATATGAAGGCGACAATAGGAATTCTTTCAGAATCGGGATGATAATGCTATTGTCAACAGAATGAATTTTATCGATAATTACATCAAGTTTGTCTTTTTGATTTTCCCAATGCAGATGATGAGCATACCTTACTAGCTCTTTTACCGATTCGTAATCGCATTTGATAGCCTCAATCATTTTTCTATATGCTTCTATGGGGCTAATTTTTATTGCTTTCCATTGTTTTTTTAATGGAAGCTCGATTGTTAATGAACATACTTTCGTCATAATAATTCCCTCCGTGTTATTGGATTTTGTGGTTATTCGATTTTGACATATTTTTATTTAAATATCAATACTGGCATACTACTAAAAAACAGCCTCAGGGCTGGTTTTTAGTAGTATTTATTTTCAGCCTCATTCTCCATCTTTTTTAATCTTGTGTAATAATCAGCAATTTCTTTCAAATGGGCCCAGGCAATCTTTCCCGTTAATTCCTGATTGTCGCTGGTAACATTAGTTTCGGGGTCATGTGCGCCGTGTTCGAGTTCAACGCCAAGCCCCATCCGAAACTCATCAATATTAATTTTATTAAAATCAATTCCAATTTTTTTGCCGATATTTTTTGCTTCTTCTAGCGCAAATTCTTTCATTTTTTCTCCTTTTAAATTAATTACCAATTCCTGATAGCTGTTCGTTACTTTCAATTAAACTCGTAATTGTGCCGTCTGCTTTGTATTTTGAGATTAATTTATTTATTTCTTGTCTATATTTTGCAAAGGGTGATTTTTTTGAAATAGTAATGTAGAAATTTTCCTCGGCAACGTTTTTAGGAAGTATATCGATTTGAGCGCTTAAATTTTCTTTTTTGATGGCAGATTTTCCTGAGTAAAGAGCATAAATAAAATAATCCGCCTGATTGCTTGTAAGTTGATCAAACGCTTCTTTGGCTGTGTTGACTCTGGTGGTAGTGAGTTTGTCTTTGATAAAATTATCAAAATCTTGTCCGTAGCTATCGCCTACCATAAGCACACCGTTCTTTCCAGCTAAATCATCCCACTTGGAATATTCGAAATTATTACCTTTCTTTACAAAAATAGAGATTGGGTCGGTAGTGTAGGCGTCTGAATAATTCATATACGTTTCACGCTCGTTAGTTTTATAGGCTGCGACCAGCACATCAACATCTCCGCTTTTCGCCTGTTCTTGGACTTTGTCCCAAGCCCCCGTAAATTTAATATCGCAAACAATTTTCAAATCGACACATATTTTTTGCATTAAATCTGGCCCAACGCCAATAATTTTATTCCCTGATTGCCACATAATCGGCGCCCATTCGGGGTGTCCCGTGGCAATTAGTACTTTTGATTTTGGCATGTTCCATGTGAATGCTCCGACAATCAAAATAACTGCTGCTATAATACAGATGCTTCCGATGATTTTTTTAGAATTCATTTTTTCTCCTTTTATTCTATTTCGTTGCTGTTTTTAGTCGGTGATGTCCAAAGCTGCCAGCTATCATTAGGCAGTTGTTGTAGATTATCCATATTAAATTTCTCTCGATTGGTGTTGTAGCTATCATACCAGCCGTTTTCTACATCATAAACTTCGTTTGTATCAGGGCTGTAAACTCTATCGCGGCCCAACATGACATCGGATCGTTTTTCTGAAATGATGTCATCGGACTTATTTCTTGCTTCCCATCCTTCCATGATAATATCAGAAGTTTCCGAAAGTGTTTGCCCGGCTTTCAGTGTTGCCTTGGCTTGGGCATTTTGCTGGGAAATGCAGTTGGAAACATAATCCTCAGAAATATTTAAGCTATTTAAACTTTCATTTAGTTTTGCTTCCATGGCTGGAAATTCTGATCTGCCCGCAGATATGCCGGCAAAAGTCATGCCGTAGCCAATGCCGGCCGAGGGCATACCGTTTTCTGGCAAAAGCGCGGTGGTTGTTAGAAAAAACAATCCGTTTGCCGAGGTATCGTGTTCTTTGAACACTGCGCGAATTAATTTTGTAGTTCCGGGTACAATGCTTTTTGTGTCGTTTGATGATATTATTTCCACCTCACTAAGATCAGGAAATGCGCTCATAAATTGCTTGGTTAAATCGGTTGAGGTTATTTGATTCATGGATTTAAGAAAATTCTCCGGCGTCAGAGGATCAATAACCGGCATTTCGTACCACAAAATTTTATAGCCGCCCATATTCATGTAATTTTCATCAATTTTCTTTTGATTTTCCGATAGATAAACCGGCCCGATTTCGCCGAAATAAAAAATCATTTCCGCGGAGTTATTAGGATTTTGAATCAAAAACGCAAAGGTAGAACAAGTGCCGCCTGTGGTTACTGTCCAGCCAACTGGTTTTTTAATGCTAAAAAATCCGCCATTATAATCTTCTAATTGAAGCTCGGGCTTTGCAGTGCTCGTGGTTTTTGGAGAACTTGTGGTTGAAGAAGTTGCGCTTGGGCTATTTGATGGAGAAGCTGAATTTTTCTTGGGGAAGAAAGTTTTAGAAAAATAGCTTGCTCCGGCGATTGAGACAGCTAAAATTACCACTATTGCAATAGTAGTAATAATTGCAATTTTTTTCCCGTTACTTTTTGGGGTAGAATTTTCTTCTTTATCCACTTCCCTCCTAATAGTTAAACTTTTATTAAATTATACTTTGTTTGGTCTGGTTTTACAAAAACCAAAATTATTTTGTAAGTCAGAAAATATCACCGTTATAGATTGCGCCATAAAGATTGATTTGATCTCCGCCGACCGAACTTGCGCCGCTGGACTCTCCAAAATACATAACAAAATTATTTGGTGAAATTTCCACCACATCAGGATCCACTATCGCGTTATTGCCGGTTTTTTCAACTACTTGACCATCAAGTTTTGTCCAAGCTAAGCCGTCGGAAGAAACTGCTTTATATAGCCCGTTTTTTTGCGGATCTAAAATCGAATAATACATTATCCATTTTGTTTTTCCGTTTTCGGTTTTTGTTTTCACATCCGGGTCGACCGCCATTTCGGCCAAGCGCACTCCGCTTTCTTTGGCCCAGGTTTTGCCGTTATCGGCAGAAACTTGCGAGCAGATTGACTCCCCGCCGCAAACATAATAAACTCTTATTTTTCCGTCCGGCAGCAATATCAAATCTGGTACAGAAGCAAAATAATTATCGGCGACACTGCTATCGATCGAAATGCCCGCTTTGGCAAAAGTTTTGCCGTCAAGAGAGGTGGCAAGATATAAATTTCGCTGATTTACAGCACTCGACGGACCAGGCGTTTGACCTTTCTTTTGCTGAGGTTGCTGCTCGTAAAGCATAATCCAGTTGCCGTCAGCAACTTTTAAAACCGCAGGATTGGAAATAAATTTGCCTGCATCTTCAGATATGCCGGTGCTTTGAGTGCTCCCCCATGTTTTGCCATCGGTTGATTCCGTATAAACAATATTTCCTTCTTTGTTCATATACATTCTAAATAAATTATCGGAAATTTTATGCGTATCGGTGGAGGTGATGTTATCAAAAACTATTTCAGAATTTCTTTGCCAAGATTCTGCTAATGTTTTTGTTTCTCTCGGAGTTGAATTGGTTTCGCTTGTTGTTTCTTTTGGTGATTCTTTTTTGGCAAAATTATTTTGATAAATAAAATAGCCGCCTATTAATATTACGGCAATAATAATCACCCAAACCCAAGCGTAGCTCTTTTTCGGTTCATTTTGTATTTGATCCATTTTCCCTCCTTGATTTTTCTATATGTCAATTTTATCCTACTTTTTTCCTGCTTTGGAAAGAAGATAAATCATTCCTCCAATGCAGAGTAAAAAGATGCCGATTCCGATTGGCGAACCCCATCCAAAAAGTATTAAATTTTCCATAAAACTCCTTTGATTAATTTTTTAGGTTACTTATATTTTCACCTCTGTCTATAATTATATCATAAAAGTTTTTTAGAAAGCTGGCTTCTATTTTTATGATATCAAGTGTAAAAAACGGGTGCATAAAAACTTGATTACAATAATTTTTTGTCGATTTCAGAGATAATTAGCTTACATTTCTCAATCATCGGGCGGATTCTAGAATCTCTGACAAATTGATCCATATATTCCAATGCATTCAAGCATATTTTTGCAGATCTGTAAGCCACCCAGCCTGATTTTTTAGAATCGTTTATATCACATTCTCTTGAAAATCCTTTTTCAATTTCTGCTTCTTTTTTGCCTGAGATCGATCTTGCAATTTTTACACTAAACAATGAATGATGCCAATTTAATTTTTCATATTCATCTTGATAATCATCAAAATCGAGAGGCGGGGTTGTTTTCAACCAATTATTGATTTCCATGAATAGTTTTTTTGATTTGATATAGAGTGGATCCGAACTATGGTCTGTCTTTCTTTCCTGTTCTTCATATTTCTTTTCGTCTTCTTCTGTTATGGTCAAATCTATACCTTCAGCTTCAGAAATTTTCATTATTAACTCATGAGTCTGAGACAAATTTTTTCCTATTATTTCCATTGAAGATTTAAAATCATTTGGGTACTTACCCATTTTAATTAACTTTTTATCATCTTGTTCTTTTTCGTAAAACAGATAACATTTTGTGGTATTATCGCATCTTTCGCACCACCTATCGCAATAATTATAAATTCCCGCCTCAAATTTTTCCCAAGGCACCTTGCCGACTACGGATTCGACAATTTCCCTACGCTTTTTCTGTGATAACTTTTTTCTTTTCATATTTATATTATACTACAAAAACATATTCTTATTATTCATAATTTTATTATTCAAGATCTTGTTATTCAAGTTATTAAATGAAGTTTTTCATTTTTATACATAGCAAAATGTGATTTTATTGACTTTAACGCGCTATAGCGGCTTAAAATACAATTTTGTTATAATAGGAATATGAAAATGCGATTATCGGAGAGACAAAAAGAAATACTAAAAGTCATCGGCACATGTGCTGTTTTGGCAGGGGCGATTTTTGCTCCCAATATTATTAAGCTTTTGAAGCCCAAAACAAATGAAAAAAAATATCAATACCAAAAATCTCTTAACAAATTAGCCAAAAATGATATTATTTATCTTTTTGGTGAAGAAATACAATTAACTAAAAACGGGCGTAAACTAATCAAGAAAATTCAAATCGATGAAATTAAAATAAAATTGCCAGCAAAATGGAACAAGATCTGGCATTTGGTTTGCTATGATATACCCGAAGACAAAAAACGTGAGCGTGACTATTTCCGCGCAAAACTGATAAAACTCGGCTTCAAGGTAATTCAAGATAGTTTATGGGTTATTCCGTATGAATGCAAAGAAGAAATTGCAGTAATTTCACAAAGCATGGGAATTGCCCCGTATGTTGCCTACCTTAATACTGATTATCTCCCTCAACAAGATAAATTAATTGGATATTTTAAACTTGATAAAATTCATGTGTCTAGATCTGTTAAATAGACAATTTGATTGATAATTTGATTTTAGTGCGCTATAGCGGCTTAAAATACAATTTTAGATAATTTGTCCTATGAATTTATTTCTAGCAATCTGTCTAGTTGACTTTAATATGCTATAGCGGCTTAAAGTCGTACATAGAGAAATGTGAAATATAGTTTGATGTGCAAGAGTGTGGTTTTATATAAAATTATGTAAAATGGAGAAATAATAATTAGTAAAAAATGATAGTGCTATAAAAAATCCCACGTGAGAATTTGGGAAATTATAAATATCGGATTTTCAGAGCATTGGCCAGCCGGCGGAGAGAATTATTCCCTATTATTTAATTCACTTTTTATTTGGCGGAATCTAATAATTTTCGATACTAATGTATTTTAGATTATCTCTTTCTTCAACTTTTGTATCGCCGGATGATAATTGAAAATCCATTGAATAAGTTTTTGGATTCGCTCAACTTTCCATACTCACAAATCTTTTAACTCCGTCCTTATTCTCCACTTTGATCGCACTCATTTTTCCTCTTCTTTGTAATTATCTTTAAAAAGCCAAATTATAACTGTCAAATGAGATCATTTCTGACTACTTAAACTGATTTATTTGAAAAAAATACTCTTTTAGAAAATCTGTTAAATAATCTTTATATCTTTTACCGATTTCCATTCCGCCATTTGTCTGTAAAATATATTTTTCAGGATTTGCTTTATCTTTGATATGATCCACTTGGTCTTTATAAGATTTTTGATATCTTTCATCTAGAGGCGCCCTTAATATGCCCAGAGCACCAAAACTATCAATCTTATCAGCATCAGTTAAAATCATTAATTCTAAATCATTTTTTAAATCATTCGATAGTTGTTCTGGAGGTTTACTGTGATTTTTGATAATTTTAATGATATGATCTATATCTATCTTTAGGCTTTTTATGTATTGTCCAATATCTTTTTGATTCAATATTTCTTGAGCTTTTTCAGCTGACCAGTAAGAATGATCTCCCTCATTATCATAATGCCTACCAATATCATGAAGAATTGCTGCTATTTTTACTTCCAATTGATTTGCTTTTTTCTCATAACATAAAATCATATCAGCGATCTTTGTTACTCTTTTTACATGGTCCCATTGATGAGCTGGATTTATCTTTTTTTGATATTTTTTAAACTCTTGTTCTGCTTTTTCTTCTAGGAGAGAAAGTAGCTTTTCATGTTCTTTTATATTGTTATTGCCCATTTAGTTCTCCTTTTATTGATTTTAACGCAATAATTTATTTTTCATATATTCTTGTCAATTCTTTAAATTTTTAACCTTATGTTTATAACAATTTTCTTGTTTTACATAAAGCATATTATATTTAAATTTATATTACTGTTTGTTTGCATCTTCGCACCATTGTTTTAATCTCTCTTTTTCACCGATTACCTTTGGCGCGATTGTGGGTTTTGCATAGCATTTCACAATTTTTAATAGAAGTTGTGCCGCCTTTACTCCATGCTGCTACATGGTCAGCTTCCATTTCATCTAATTTCCAGATCTTACTTTTATTTGCATTGTGGCCTGTGGCACAATGTGAACAATTCGATATACCCTTAGTTTTTGCAGTTTCTGTCTGTGATGTATAAACAGATCTTTTTGTAGCATCATCAAAAACTCGGACATCTAATAATTTTGTGTCAGTTGAACCACCAAGAATGAATTCAAAAATGCCTCTGCGGTTTTTTACATACGGATCGCTGTAAAGTTTATGCACTTCGGCTGATACTTTTTCTGGATCATATGATTTCTTGTGATATTCTTCATACAATCGTCCCCATTCAAGCCCGCGCATTTCGTTCTCTACATCACTAAATACACTAGATACCCAGTTAATTACAGTATTAAAATATTCTTTTAATTCAAAAATATTTTTATCATATCGATGACGACTCATATAATCACCGATATTGCCTTTACTTACCCAATCCAGCGCACATTCCAAAAACTCTTGTCGATTGGCACTGCCAGAAATATACGCACTCCATTTTTGGATGTTGGCGTTTTGACTATTACTAAATTCTTCTTTGCAAAGTGTCACAAATGGCCCAGAATATACGGCATTAAGTAATTCCTGATTATTAAGGGGGGCACCGGCGATGTTAATGGTCTTGAACCATTCCTTTATTTCACTTTCTTTACCCTCGCATTCATAAATAAGCAATTTTGTTTCCAAAATTTTAGTTTGTTTATCTTTGGCCATACCGCCAAAATATTGTTCCATGCCATTTTCGTCTTTGATGGCAAATTTATCAGTCATAAAACGTCCGAGACTAGTGATACGTTGTTGTCCGTCCAAGACTTCTAAGACATCATCTTTTACTTTATTAAAATAGATAAGACCAATCGGATAGCCTTTTAGAATTGATTCGATAACAGCCATTTCTTTTTTGCCGCCATCCGATGCATAAATATAGTTACGTTGATATTCCGGTTGAATGGTTAATTTTCCCGATAATCCAAAAAGTCCCTTGCCCTCTAGCTCGTTGTATACAAATCCTTCGCAAATTTCTTTAACTGTGATGCTTGTTTTTAAAGTTGTTTTCATTATTTGCCTTTTCTTTTTATTGTTTTCTCTACCTTCTTCTCTAATTGTTTAATATTTTCTAAATATGCTTCTTCAATCGGGGAAAGTGTCTTGGCCCTATATTTATTATACTCGATCTTGGCTCTTTTTTCGGCCTGCTCATGACTCACACTACCGGCGCTATCAAGTAATTTGCGTCCTGTAGATTTTAAAATCCCGTCAAGCTCACGGATGTAATCTACCATACGCATTGGTTTATGTTCTATCGCATTAATTTCAGCAATATCAAAATATGCCGAAACTAAATTGTTAAGTACTTTAAGCTCTTTCAAATCCAAATAATTCTTAGCAATCATCGCTTCTGCTTGCGTAGGTTGTTTACCTTTAAAACTTGTAAGTCCAGCAAATGGTTTATTGCTGTCCACCCGCAAATATATTACCTCGCTCGCGGTATGCCCGTGCGCTGCAAAATGCACTTTGTTTTGCACAATCTTGAAAAATTTTGCTGACTCGCTAGTGCGAGGATCATAATCCGTTGCGGTTGCATAAAGATCGAGTACTTGGCGATAAAGCACCTTTTCACTCGAGCGAATATCACGGATCTGATCAAGCAACTCTTTCCAATAATTGCCACCACCAAGATTTTTAAGCTGTTCACTATTAATAGTGAACCCTTTAATAATATATTCTCTAAGTCTTTCTGTTGCCCACTGGCGGAAGCGAGTACCCTGTGCTGATTTGACACGGTAACCGACCGATATTATTACATCTAAATTATAATAATTGGTTGGTTTGGTAGAAAAATCGGAATTTCCGATTTTTCTCACTGAATTAGCTTCTTTTAATTCATTTTCCTGATAAATGTTGAGTATGTGTTCGTTAATAGTAGACCTGCCCTTATTAAACAATTCTGCCATCTGATCAATAGTCAACCACACTGTCTCACCGTCTATTTGCACTTCAATACGCGGCACTCCGCCGTCTCCTTCATAAATGATTATTGAATTTTTTGCATTGCTATCTACCATATTTATTTTTCCCCACCGCAAATTTCTTTAATTGTAATGTCGGTTTTTAAAATTGTTTTCATAATTTTACCTTCTATCGTTGAATTTTAATTAGTTATTTTTGATGTTTATCAGATTCTCTAATTCGTCAAGAATTTTATTAAAATTTGATAACCAGTTTCTTTGTTTATCGTGTGATAAAGACATTACATGATCTAATATTTTTTCTTTATTTGGTTCTGTTGTCGTTTTGTCACCTTTTTCATGTGTTTTGATAAATACATCAATATTAAACTCGGTTGGCACACTCAGAAGATGTTCTGCTCCTGTTTTGTATTTTGCATTGATAATTTTGTTTGGACAATAAACTATTACGTTTTTGTTGACAAAATATTTTTTTTTGCAATCAACATCATAAAATAGAACAGTTTTATAAAATGGTTGATTGGCTACCAGATATTGTTCTGCTTTGTCTAAACTATCTTTTCCTGAAAATTGAACATCACCCTTATCATTTTTATAACCGATCCATTTAATATCTGCTGGGTAATTTGTTTTCCCAAATAATTCTAGAGTCATATCACAATATTTTTTATCTATTTCGCCTTCGACAAAAATAACCGGTTTGGTTAATGAGCTAACAATATTCTTTAAATCATTTATTTCATTGTTTTTTAATCTCCATCCTTTAATAAATTGTTTTTGAATTTCTAATGCACCAATTTCTTCTGCAAGATTTAATTTATCTTGTTTTTCAAACAAGCTTTGTAAAAGTTCAATTTTTGTATCGCCAAAATACCCTTTTGTACACCTAAAAACAAATAGTTCTGAAAATTGGTCGGGAAAAATAAAGGCTAAAGAATGTGATGTTAAAAAAAGCTGAGCGCATTTTTTATATTCTTTGAAATACAAGTCAGCTACCTCTTGAGCTTTTTTAAACTCAAGTGAATTTTCTGGTTCATCAATACCCCAAATATAATATCGATTTTTCTCTCTTTCTTGTATCCATTGTAAAAGTGGTGGTATGTGTTTACTTTTTACTCCTTCACCCCTAAGTTGTAGTGGAATTTGATAAAATTCTTTATTTAGCGGATCGGCATTTCCTTTTTTTGAGGGATTAATTTCTCTATTTAATTTTTCAAATTCATCATACGTAGTATTAATGTTTAATTTTTGCCAGAAATCTTCAACTAAAACTGGAAGTGAAAAATTCGTTTCTGTTTTAATTGTCGATTTTAATAAGATATTTGCTAAATCAATAATACTGGCATTAACTTTTTCATTAAGTTCTGAAATATCACCTTCAGATATAAGCTTTCTTTTTCCAACTTCACCCAAGATATAGTTCATTACATCTTGACCTTTTAGGGCAGGAATATAAAAATATTGGATAGAATTAACTAAACGAGTAAGACTTCGTTTTTCTTTTTGACCATCAAGCGAAGTAATTTCGTTTTTGACATTCTCTCTATCAAAAACTCTTTCAACCCACAATTTTTTGTTTGTTAAAGTTTTAAATGATGACGGAGCTTTAAAATATATTTTAATCTTTACCTGTTGTTTCTTTTTTGCTGATTTTTGGGCGGAAGCTTGAGCAACTTTTGAGTAATCATTAGCGAAGTTAAAAAAAACACCAAAATCTGTTCGCCCGCAAAAAAACAAATTCAATGCTTTGAGTATATTTGATTTGCCCACATCATTTAAACCAGAGAATACATTTATATTATTAACTTCGATAGTCTGTTTTCGGATTGATCGAAAACCATCTATTTCAATTTTTGAAATAATATCATTCATACTAATTTAGCAACTTTCTATGTTTAATTAAAATTCTAACATATACAGGTTTCCCGTTTATTGCGCCTTCTTTATCTTTAATCAGACCATGAGTTTTAAATGGAATATTTTCTGACACCCTAATATCATTTGCACTAACAATTTCAAACTGCTCTGGGCTATATTTGTCCAAGAAAGTAATCGGCACACCCATTACGCCCTCATAATCACTAGGAATAGAATCGGTGAATGGCACTTCGATGGCGTCATAATTGTCATATTTATCATAGGCTTTTTTGCCTTTAATCTCCTTATGTCTACTGTATTTCAGGTTGTCTCTTGTGGTCATGAGCGGCAATGGCTGATGGCGACGGCCATGGTCAAGATTAGTAAGCCATAGGCAGCTATTAGTTGCAACAATTCTATTTCCATCCTTATCTATCCGAGCTTCCGTTCCATATAAATCATATGATTTAGGCACAATAAACCCAGAAATCCATCTTCCCATTCCGTTGCCAAGCCATATTTCGTTTTTTTTGATTTTTTGAAATATTTCCTTGTAAGTTATGCAATTAATATTACCAATAATTAAAAACTTTTTATTATAATCAAAAAGTTGTTTGACATATTCGCGAAACAAACTGAATGGCGGATTTGTTACCACAATATCGGATTGTTTTAGTAGTTCTATGCATTCGGGACTTCTAAAATCGCCGTCTTCTTCAAGCGGTGCCCATTCATTGTGTTTATTTGCTTTTAATTGACTCGCAACATCTTTTAAGTTGAACTCGCCATTGTCATCTATATCATGTACTTCATTGATAATAAATTTGTTAGCGTTTACCTTTGGGCGGCCTTTTGATTTTGCGATAGTTTTATCATCGCCAAATAATCCTAATTGAGTGTTGGCAACAGGTGAAGGTTTGTAACTGGTAGTAATAAGTCGTTTTAATCCAAGGTCTTTAAATTTGAGTACGAAATATCGAAAGAAGTTGCTTTCAAATGGATCGTCGCAGTTACAATATACCACTTTGTCGCGGAATGTATTTGGATTAAATTCCAAATATGCTTCAATCTCTTTTTGAATATCTATGAATTGGGTATAAAACTCGTCATTCTTTGCTTTTTTTGCATTTGTAAGATTACTGTTTGCCATTTTTGGTCCTTATAACAAATAATAAATTCTACCCTCATTCTATCATCAAAAAACAGGTATGTAAAATTTGATTTAGGAGAAATTGGGAGGAAAATTCACACATGAAAAATCCCACCTAGCAGGTGGGATCGGGTTTATATACTTTTGTAAATGATAACAATCCAATGGCGCATGCGTACCATAGGATCATAATTATGGTTATGATATGGAGATCGAGGAAATTAAAACATATATAGATGCCATCACAGATCGTGTTAATAATTAAGCCGATTCGTGGCAAACTGATTATGACAAAATCATAGAATATTGTAATTTCAATTGCAACAAAAAATATGATTAGCGCACATACTTTTTTGAGACATGACTTTATTTTCAAAACATTCACCTTCCTTTTTTTAAAGAATTTGTTGCGTAGAATATACCATAAATATATAAGATTGACAAGGTGTTGGCACTTGTATTTAGTGCGAGAGTAAAAAAAATAACAAATTTTTATTATACAATTAATGTTAATAAAATATCGTTAAAGATTTGTTATAATATGATCAATAATGAGTAAAAATAATTTATTGTTGGCGCTAAAATATTTTATTATAAGCCAAGTAGTTTATTGGATTTTTATTTTTGTGGCAATTGTGATCTTGCCTTCTTCTCTCTGGGCGAATAATGGTTTTAGTTTCTTTGGAGTGAACAAAGCCACGATTATTCCTTATGCTTTTGCAATATTTGGTTCTGCTTATTTTTTGTATAAAACAAAGTTTTATTTACCGACAAAAAAACCATTTAATATAATTAGCAGTTTAATTCCTTTTATGATAATTCTCATGATAGGGATAGTAATTACTCCTTATACAATTAGCGATTCTTTTGGAGAAATCCACCAAGTATTGGGAATAATTTTATTTGCAATGCAATTTGTTCTAAGTATTTGGCTGACATTTTTCGTAAATAAATGCTTTATAAATTATTTCTTTTTTGCAGTTTTATTGGCAGGCGGACTTCTTAGTTTATTTTCTATTTTAGGAATATCAAGATATCTTATTCAGGGGCAAATAATATTTCAACTTTCTTATTGTGTGATTTTTATAAATTTGCTTAAGAAATAAAAAATCTGCCAAGGCTGGCGTGAAAAATATATTTTTTTATCAATTTTATATTGAGTTTAAGTGATAAGATTCTTTGATCCAGACAAGAAGTTGAGAATCAATTTCGGATATATTCTTAAGGTCAAAATAAAATAAATATCGGTTAGCAGATATATGATTTGTTTTATGCGGCTTTTTAGTTTTTAATTTGTGGTCAAGGCGAAAATCAATACGTATCCCCTTTTTCATCGCCCAAACTGCGCCGAAAGTATAACTGGAAACAAGATGAATACAACATGGAAGTGATTCAATTTTTATTTTTCCAACTTTTTTATTGATCTCGGTAATCAAAAAATCAAATAATTCTTTGGCGTAATCATTATTTTTAAAATGCTTTTCTAGCGGATAAATGGTGCATGAATGTGCTTGATTGGTTTTGGTGAATTCTTGATGGCATTTGGGACATTTCCAAAGTTTTAACATAATAGTTTTAAGTTATATGAAGTTAATTTTTATTTTTCTTTTGAGCTTTTTAGTTTTAATCTTTGCGTTTTCATCTTCAAGTATTTCCCGTTTAATAACTTCGTGCGATAGAACCTTTTTTATATCCTCATTTTTGAGGGTTGAATGAGAAAAGTTCCTTTTTATTTCTTTGCGTAATGTATTGACTACATCATCGGAGAATAATAAATATCCTATAATATATTTGTCTTTGGTAAGACTTTGTTCGTATAAATCGTTAAGTATTGATTTTTCCAATCCTTCCTTGGAAATGGCATATAGCATTTCGAGATCTTGCATGTTTCTAGGGTTTAATTTAGTAAAATCAAATTCATAAATTAATTCTTTATTTATTGGTTTAGTAAAACAAATTTTATAAATCTGCCAATTTGTGCCATTTGTTAAAATAGTCCAGTCAATTCCTTTATTGGCTGCATAATCAATTGCTTGTTTAACATGATATTCTTTTAGTTCAACATCTGCAGCTTTAAGTTCAATGAGAATCTTTAGTGTTTTATTTATTTTAATGCCAATATCACAATAGGTGCCTCTGATTGCAGTTTCTGTTGTAATTTCTGTATATTTGTCATATCCGAATAGCTCAGAAAGTAAATCTGTAATAATAACCGAAGTATCTGATTCATTAATATCTTTAATGGATGCGTTTTTCACTAGGCGTTGAAATTTTTTTAGATTTTTTACTAATCTTTTTTTAGCCTTTGAGATAATATTTATCATATATCCTTTCTCTAATTTCAATGAAGTATTATTTTCTAACTTTAGTTTATCATTGAAAAACAGGTATGTAAAACTGTATTTTAATGCGAGATTTTAGTCACATATTTAATATCCAAACGTAATAATTTAGGATTGAGGCAATCGTGACCCAAATAAGGTATGGCATTAATAAATAGGCGGAGGTTTTGTTGATTTTATAGAATTTTATTATTGTCCAAAGTATCGCAAACCACATAATAATTATTTCTATAAATGCAAAACCAGGTTCTTTGGCGCCAAAAAATATTACACTCCATAAAATATTTAATAAAAATTGAAAGCCAAAAGCCCAGTAGGCTCCAGATTTATTTTTTGTCGCATTTGTCCAGATTAGATAAAATGCCCAACCCATCAAGAAAAATAAAAATGTCCAAATTGGACCAAACAGCCAATTGGGCGGATTAAAGCTGGCTTTGTTTAAGGTTGTATACCAGGTATTAATATTGGGACCGGTAAAAATTATACCGATTGAACCAATTACTTCAACGCCAATCACTGAAGTAATGAATTTCCAAGTTTTACTCATTTTTCTCCTTTTCTTTCGATCTTTTTTTATATTAAATTTATATTCCTCTTATTTCCACATTATTAACATATTTTTTCATAATTGTTGCAAATTGCCGGAGAGTTTTTTCGTTAAAAGGAATAATTTGTCGGAAAGTTTGATCTAATGTTTTGCCGGGACGAAATTGTTGAAGAACAAATTTTTTGGCGTTTTTTAGCATTTTCCCGATTATTATAAAATCATTTTTATCCAATAAATTCGGTATAGCTGTAGTGCGAAATTCGTAATTGAGTTCGCTATTTTTAATAATATTGATGCTTTTTTGGATATTTTTTATATCCGTTTTTTTATTTGATATACGTTCGTATTTGTTTAATGGACATTTAATGTCCATGGCGATGTAGTTAATTAGTTTTTGGTCAATTAATTTTTCGAGCATTTTTGGATTAGTGCCGTTGGTGTCGAGTTTGATCAAATAACCAATATCTTTAATTTTTTTTATAAATTCTGGCAGATCAATATTTATTGTTGGTTCTCCGCCTGAGATACAAACTGCGTCTATAAGTCCTTTTCTTTTTTGCAGAAATGCCAATAATTTTTTTTGTGAAATTGTGAATTTATTATTAAATAAGCTTTTTTTGACTAGTTCGGGATTATGACAAAATCCGCAATAAAAATTGCACCCGCGTAAAAAAACGGAGGTGCAAATTTTTTTTGGATAATCAATCAAAGAAGTATTATAAACACCTGCGATCGTAATCATTAAAGAATAATTTAGCTGGCTAGTTCTAGGACTTTGTCGTAAGTTATTCTGTCTTGGAATTCTTCAACTTTGCCGGGATTCCAGTTTTGAACTGGTCTAATGTAGCCTACTACTCGAGAATAAACTTCACAGGGTTGACGGAGGGCGGTTGGATTGGTTTTACATGCAGCTTTGGTAATTTTTGATAATGTTGGGGCCATATTACCTCCTATTCTATTAATTAATTTTTAATCAAACTTAAATGTTAAAATTAGTCAATTTCTATTTTTTTGTAGACGCATGGGTTTTGGAAATGCTTGCAATATAACCTATTTCTTCATCGCATTTTGGACAGTAAAAATGTTCGCCGGCAATATAACCGTGTTTTGGACAAACACTAAAAGTGGGAGTTAGAGTAAAATATGGCAGATGATAGTTGGTAGCGATTTTTTTAACCAAATTTTTGGCGATTTCCGGATCATTGATTTGTTCGCCTAAAAATCCATGCAATACAGTTCCGCCGGTATATTTTGTTTGTAAATCATCTTGTAAATCCAGAGCTTCAAAAATATCATCAGTGTATTCTACGGGTAGATGCGATGAATTGGTATAATATGGTTCGGCTTTTCTTTCTTTAACAGCTTTTTCATTGGCAACAATAATGTCGGGATATTTGCTTTTATCAATTCTTGCTAGACGATACGATGTTCCTTCGCCCGGTGTTGCTTCAAGATTAAATAAATCATTAGTTTCGATTTGATAATCCTTCATGCGTTCGCGCATAAAATCTAAAATTTCTTCAGCAAATTTATGTCCTATATCCGAGGTGATATTTTCTCCCATAAAGTTAAGTAATGCTTCGTTCATGCCGATAATTCCAATGGTGGAAAAATGGTTTTTCCAATAAGTGCCGAACTGTTGTTTTATTTTTGATAAATAATGTTTACAGTAAGGATATAATCCTTTTTCGGTTAGTTGATCTAATACTTTTCTTTTTACATCTAAACTTTCTTTGGCAATATCCATTACTCTAGTTAATTTTCGGAAAAAATCTTTTTTATTTTTTGCCAAATACCCAATTCGGGGCAAATTGATTGTGACCACGCCGATTGATCCTGTTAAAGGATTGGCGCCGAATAATCCGCCGCCGCGCTTGCGCAATTCTCGGTTATCCAGGCGCAATCTGCAGCACATGCTTCTGGCATCATCTGGTTTCATATCAGAATTAATAAAATTGGAAAAATAAGGAATGCCATATTTGGCTGCCATCTGAAAAATGGTTTCGTTGATGGGATTATCCCAATCAAAATTTTTAGTAATATTGTAGGTTGGAATAGGGAAAGTGAATACTCTGCCAGAGGCGTCGCCTTCCATCATTACTTCGGCAAAAGCTTGGTTGAACATATTAATTTCATCTTGAAAATCGCCTAGTTTTTTGTCCATAATTTTTCCACCAATGATTGCCGGTTCTTTTGCCATAGTTTCAGATGGAACTAAATCTAATGTAATGTTGGTAAAAGGAGTTTGAAAGCCAACACGTGTTGGTACATTCATATTATAGATAAATTCCTGCATGGCTTGTTTGACTTCTTCATAGCTAAGATGATCATAATAAATAAAAGGTGCTAAGTAAGTATCGACATTTGCCAAAGCCTGTGCTCCGGCTATTTCTCCTTGCATTGTGTAAAAAAAGTTTACAACTTGTCCAAGTGCTGGTCTAAAATGCTTGGGTGGATGAGATTCTATTTTTCCAGCTACGCCGCGAAATCCCTGTAAAAGCAAATCTTGTAGATCCCAACCGCAACAATACGCGTTTAATGATTGCAAATCATGTATGTGAATATCTCCATCTTGATAAGCGCTGCGAATGTTGTTTGCATATACTTTATGTAGCCAATATTGAGTGCTGACTGCCGAAGAAAGATGGACATTCAATCCTTGCAAAGAAAAAGCCATGTTGGCATTTTCTTTTACGCGCCAGTCTAATTGATCTAGATAGCCATCCATGAGTTGATTCGCATCGATTTTACTGACAGTTTCACGCAGTTTCGCATGTTGATCGCGGTATAAAATATAAGCTTTGCCCGTATCGTGATATTCGGAGGAAATGAGAGTTTCTTCAACAAGATCTTGAATTTCTTCTACGTCTGGAATTTTGTCATCCTTGAATCGGGAAATTAATGTTTTTACCACTTTATTGGAAATATTTTTTGCTACTCGAAAATTAAATTCTTCAGTGCTCTGACCGGCTTTATAGATTGCATTGGTGATTTTATCTTGATCAAAATTAACAATTTTTCCATTGCGTTTGCGAATTTTGGTGATTTTGTTTACCTTAGCTCCCTTTTTTTCTGGCATCTCTCCTCCTTTACTTTTTCTATTTATTAGATTTATGAATTTTATCTATTTCTTTAGAAAATTTACCAATGGATTGAAAATTTTTATACACTGAAGCAAATCTGAGATATGCAACTTTATCAATTTTCAAAAGTTTATCAAGTACTAGTTTTCCAATGGTGCGGCTTGTTATTGTGTCTTTGTAATTTTCTAAAATGTTATTTTCTATTTGACAGGTAACGTTTTTGATTTGTTCTTGTGTGATTGGTCTTTTATTGCAAGCTTTTTTAATGCTTTCTAAGATTTTTTGTCTATTAAAAATTTCTATTTCTTCATTTCGTTTGATGACTTTTAGATTAAGCGGTTCGGGAGTTTCGTAAGTTGTAAAACGTAAAGCGCAAATTTTGCATAATCGGCGTCTGCGTACACAATTATTTTCAATTCTTGAGTCTAAGACTTTGGTTGATTTTCCGCATTTTATACATTTCATTTTTATTTAACCTTATAGCTATATGTAGTGTTTATATTTATATTATACACTATATATAGTTATTTTGGCAAAAAATTAAGAATTTAAAAATTGTAATAGTTATTACAATTTTTTGTTTTTGTTTTAATCTAAATTTAAATGAAAATACAAATTAAAACAATGGTGGAAAAGTATCATTGTTATTTTTTTGATTTAAAAAAAACCGCTGGCTCGGTTGCCAGCGGTTTTGGTAAGGTTATAATTTGCTGAGAGATAATTATTTTAGCTTTCTTCGAATAAATGCAGGTACTTCTAATTCTTCGTTTTCTTCTTTTTCTTGTTTATCGTTCAAAAAATTTTTGGTAAAAGGCGTGTAATGTGATGGTTCGGCAGGTTTTTGAGAAAAGGCATTGTATTTTGGTATGCCTTGGCCTAATCCTATAGCTTTGGACATTTTAGCTTTTTCTGCCATTGCTTCAAAACCAGTTGCTATAACAGTAATTTTTATTTCGCCCGACATGGATTCATCCATAATAGCGCCGAAAATAATATTACATTCTGGATCAGCCGCTTCGGTAATCGTTTTGGCAGCTTCATCAATTTCATACATTCCCATATCTGGTCCGCCAGTGATATTAAATAATATTCCTTTTGCTCCGTCGATTGACAATTCAAGTAGTGGTGATTCAATTGCGGCTTTGGCTGCTTCCATGGCGCGATTATCGCCCGAAGCGCGTCCAATTCCCATAAGTGCTGATCCTGCGTCAGCCATAATCGTGCGTACATCGGCAAAGTCAACATTAATGATTCCATGTAGAGTAATTAAATCTGAAATGCCTTGAACACCTTGACGAAGTACATCATCAACTATTGCAAAAGCATCTAGAAGTGAAGTTTTTTTATCAATAATTTGCAATAATCTATCATTGGGAATAGTTATTAATGTATCAACTTTATCTTTTAGTTCTTCGATTCCTAATTCAGCGACTTTCATGCGTCTTACGCCTTCAAAAGAAAAAGGTTTTGTTACCACTCCAACAGTGAGCGCGCCTAATTCTTTGGCGATTGATGCAACCATTGGTCCGGCTCCAGTACCAGTACCGCCGCCAGCTCCATAGGTTACAAATACCATATCAGCGCCTTTAAGCACTTCGTAAACTTCATCTTTATTTTCTTCACTTGATTTACGTCCTTGTTCGACATCGGCACCGGCTCCTAGGCCGCCAGTTGTCTCTTTGCCAATTTGAACTTTGACCGGAGATTGATTGTGAAGCAAAGCTTGTGCATCAGTATTAATGGCAATAAATTCAATGCCTTTAACCCGCGCCTCGATCATTCTATTTACAGCATTACAGCCTGACCCTCCTACACCCACCACTTTGATGATGGCAAATGTGTCTAATTCAGTTGATTTATCCATATAACTCTCCTATTAAAATATAAACATTAAATTCTAGTTTGAGATTTTTTTTATGGCATGAAATGTTTGAAGATATCTTTGGCTTTATCGATGATGCTTCCAACATTAGAATTAAGATTAGAGCCAGATTTTTGTTCTCCTGATCCTTCATTCACAAAACCATAAAGCATTAAGCCCACACTTGCAGTGTACACAGGATCATCAAGCTTGTCAACCATACCAGAAACTTCGATAACGGGATTGCCGATTTGCGCCGGAAGTCTTAGATATTCTTTGGTAAAATCTACAAGTCCTTGAAGTTTTGAGCCGCCGCCAGTAAGCACAACGCCTGCAGCCAAAAGACCATCTCGATTTATGGATTTCAATTCATCTTTAATCATAGAAAAAATTTCAATCAATCTTGCTTCTACGATTTCTGCAATATATTTTTTGTTTGCCTTGGAATCAGATGTTGGATCGTAGGAAGATAATTTTATCTCATCGGTTTCTTTTACTTTTTTGATGTTTGCATTAGCGTGGTTGATTTTAATTTTTTCAGCCGCTTCTAATGAAGTGCGAAGTCCGATTGCGATATCATTGGTTATATAATTTGACCCGACAGGAAAAACCTTAGCGCTAATCAAATTTCCTTCTTCAAAGACTGCCATACTGGTCGTGGTAGCGCCAATATCTATAAGAATTGTTCCGATTTCCTTTTGTTTTTTGCCGACTAATATTTCCGCGGCAGCTAAGGGTGTAAACACAAGCTGATTAATTTCTAATCCTGCTTGACCAACACATTTAGTTAAATTTCTTATCGCTGATAAAGAGCCGTAAATGACTTGGGTGTTTACTTCTAATCTGACTCCTGTCATGCCAATGGGATCTTTGATTTGTTCTTCGCGACCATCAATTAGAAAATATTGAGGCATGATATGAATAATCTCTTGATTGGGAGGAATGGCAACAGTTTTTGCCGCTTCGATAACGCGTTCTACGTCGGATTGATTAATTTCTCCATCAGAACGCGAAACAGCAACAATTCCCTTGGATTGTACACAGCTAATATGAGTTCCGTTTATTGAAACATAAGCAGAATTAATTGGCACTCCGGATATTCTTTCTGTTTCTTCTAAAGAAGCCGTGATAGCGCTAATGGTTTCTTCGATATCAGTTACCACGCCTTTGCGCACACCGTTATTTGGCTTAAGAGTTAATCCAATTATATCAATTACCCCTTCTTTAATGGTTCCTACGCAGGTTACAATTTTAGTTGAACCAATATCGATGCCTGTAACTATTTGTTCTTTTGGCATACCCCTCCAAAAAATCCATTATCTTATTAGTTTATTATGATTATATAATATATTAAAAATGATTTAAAGCAAAGTTTATTTATGATGAATTCCGATTAAATGTTTTATTCCATGCAAGGATAAGAAAACTAATTCGCCAATTAGTGATTTTTTATGTTTTTTGGCTTGATTTTTTGCTATGGCATAGCAAATAAAAATATCACCTAAATAAATTTCTGGGGATTTTTCTTTGGTGATTTCACTTTTATCTTGATAAATCGGAAAACTTAAAACATCAGTTATTTTATCAATTTTGCGAAAATTCTTATTGAGTGATTGTATTTTTTTGGTGTCGACAAGATGAATATTTACGGTGATACTTTTTTGATCAAGCTTTTTCGAAAAAAATTTATTTAAAATGAAATGTTTAATTTCAGATTGAATTGTTTCGAACGGCACTTGAACTTTAAGAGTTTTAATAAAATTAATTTCTACTTTTGGCATCTTTATAATTTATTCTTTGATGATGAATTGAAGATAAAATATCAATGAATGCTTGACGAATTTTAGTAATATCATAATGATTTAAACCCGAAAGCTCTAATTGTTTTTCTTTGAGCCGTTGTTCTATGGTTTCGTCAATAATGATAGAAATTTCTTCAACATTAATGTTTTGGCAAAGCCGGATTTTTGCTTCGATAGCATCAGCCAGCATTACGATTGCGGTTTCCCGCGTTAATGGTTTTGGTCCGGCATAACAGAAATATTTTTTTTCAATACTGGAATCAATTTTTTTAGCTTCGTCGTAAAAATATATTGCTAAAGTTGTGCCATGATGTTCGGCAATAAAAGTCATAATATCAATAGGAATATTATTATTTTTTGCTAAATATAAACCATATTCAACATGAGAAATAATCAAATTAGCCATTTTTTTTATCTCGGTAAGGGATTTGAGTTTTATTGCTTCGTCTAATGTTTTTTTATTTTCAATAAAAACAAAAGGATCTTTGAGTTTGCCGATATCGTGATAATAAGCTCCTACTCGCGCCAGCATTGCATCGGCATTGATTGACCGAGCGGCTTTGTAGGCAAGATTTCCTACGGTCAAACTGTGATGATATGTACCGGGTGCTTCAATTGATAGTTGCACTAAAAGTGGATGTGAGAGGCTTTGGAATCTAATCAAGCTTCGATGTTGAAGCAAAAATTTTTTAAAATACGGCACGGTGTTTATTACTAAAATTGAAATAATTGCAGAAGAAATTGCCACCAATAACACTAAAATAAGCGAACTTAAGAAACTAAAAAATCGGATATTTAAGGTTAATAATTTAAAGACAAAAATAGTGATTAGTTCAATTGAGGCAATACTTAAGCTCAAAAATAATCCGTATTTCCACGATTTATTCATTTTTTAATAAATTAGATTATTTTTCGAGGTTTTCGCGAACGAGTTTATTGACTAGTCCGCCATCGGCTTTGCCTTTTATTTTTGGCATAATATTAGCCATGACTTTACCGATATCGGAGGCAGAGCTTGCGCCAACCTCGGAAATTGCAGCTTGAATGATATCTGATAGTTCTTTTTCGCTTAGTTGTTCAGGCAAGTACTTTTCCAGTATTTTTATTTCTGTTTGTTCTTTATCGGCTAGATCAGTGCGTCCGCCCTTTGCAAATTGTTCAATAGAGTCTTTGCGTTGTTTAATTTCTTTGACAACAATTTGTTCCATATCCGAATTAACTAAATCTTTGCCCAACTCGATACGTTTATTTTTAGCCGCGCTTGTAAGCATTCTTAAAGTAGCAAGAGCTACTTGGTCTTTAGCGCGCAAGGCATTTTTTAAATCCTCATTTATTTGTTCTTGTAAGTTCATATTTCATCCTTACTTCTTATTCCTTAATTCTTCTTTTAGTATCCTCTTACCAATCTTTTAATGCGAGCTTTGCGAATAGCGCCAGCGCGTCGTTCGGTGCGAGAAATATCTTTGGTTCTCGTGATGCGTTTTTTCGCTTCAGATAAAATTCTATTTTGTTGAACATCACGATAAAATTTTCTCAACATGATTGAGGTTTCTGCTCGTTTTTTTCTTTGATCAAATGACATGAGATTAATTCACCTTCCCTTCTCGTTTGAATTCACAAATGGTTTATATATTACAAATTACATGGTCGATCATACCATTTTTTTTAGCTTCTGTCTATCTTGCGCGTTCAGCAATGAGTTATTTAAATAATTTATTTACTCTCGACTTTTTTGTTTTCTTGGGGAGTTTTTTCGCGTTTAGAAAAAACATAAATATAGAAAATGTCTAAAATTCCCACTGTGTTTAAGATAATTAATGCTATAAACCAAGCCTTGTCATGGTTTCTGGCCGATTTCCAAAGCGCAATACCTTTCCAGGTTAAACTCCAAATCGCTAATATTGATATCCAAATCCAGGCATTAGAAGGAAGATTAAAAATTACAGGCTGAGTCATATAAACTCCTTTAAATAATTAAAACCAACGAAATATTTTTTTTCTTCGTGGTTTAAAATTATGATTATTTTTTAAAAAATTTACCCAATTTGCTTTGATCCAAATCTTTTCTGCTTTTATTATATCAGATAACCCCCTTTCTTTTAAGTCTTCATTAACTACTCCCCCTTTGTGTGGATGCGCAAATGCTTGGTCGTGTGGGCTGGCAAATCCATGCGCATAATGCATAAATTCATGCGCTAATACCGCATCAACTACGAATCCGGGAATTTTAGAGTTTTGAAAATGACCATTGATAGTGATGATGGAATTAAAATTTTCTACACGTCTGCCTTTTTTTATTGAACCGAGCCGAGTCATTGCCGGTCGGCCAAATTTAATGACAATGCTATTTTTTATTTCCACATCATTAAAATATCTCTCGACAATATATCGAAATCTTTCACGAAGCCATTTGTTGTCACGAATATTATCATGAGTTTCCATATAAAATAAATATAATGCAAATATATGATTTTATGCAAATAAAAAAGGTGTTATCGATTGATACACCTTTCAAAGTATGCCTCTTAGTAAAGCCTTTTTGTTTTTTGATGTTGTTTTTTGAATCCGGCAAATTCTATCAAAAGCGCTGTCCTGTCGTAGCCTCCAGGATTTTTCATCCCCGGAAACTGAACAATAAATTCTTGATATTTATCCGATTCTGATTGGATCATCGCCTTGTTTTCCTTGAATAGCTTAAGGAATTTTTCTTCGTCAAGATCCGAAACAAAATCAAATCTTTCAAAAACAAGACATTGGCAATCATGCTGTTTACTATAAACAACTTTGATTGTTCTTTTTTCGATAATATACCTGATTAGACCAAATACTATCATGGTCACGCCCATAAAAAGAACTACTATCCAAGGAATGCATTGGATCCAATCATTAACATTCATTCTTTGGTTCACCTCTTTTTAATTCTGCTTGATAGTGATTTTTTTGATGTTAACGAAAACAGGACGCATGCCTTGGATTTCTTTATCGTTTTGGTATGCTGTTAGACCAACGCGAATTTCGTATCCAGGCCATTCATCTCCAATTAGTTTTATTTCTCGTTCATAAACGCAAGTTGGAGCTGTAAAAATATTTCTCACAAAATATTCAATACATTCTCCTGTTTCTTCATCTTCCCTGCATTCTGGATGTGTTTTTAAGCAATGACCTTTTTGTGAATCGTGATTCAAATTGCTCACCTCCAAAAATATTTTCAAGTACTTCCCTGATAGTATAAATTTATAACACATTTTTATTCTTTAATCAAGGAAAAATAAAAATACGAAGCCAATCTTATCTTTTTTTGGAAATTCGAAACATGGGTAAAAGTAAGGTTATCGCGTATCCTATCCACAAACTAAAGCTAGAAAAGATTGCCGAATTAAATTTGGAAGTAATAAGCCAATCTAAAATTAATCCAACAATTACAAAAATCAAACCAGTAAAGAAGCCATCGCCGGAATTTTTTATTTTTGCCGTTCCTGCAATGAACCAAACTGCGACAAATGCGCCAATCCATGTGAGTATTTGCGGCATTATTCCAGTTTTTAAACCAAAACCAAACATAATTAAGCTTACCCAGGCATACATAATTATCCAGATAAGTGCTCCTAATCCTAGGCGTTTTAAAAATTTCATGGTTACCTCCTTTTATTTTTTTTATTTTATTATATCGAGATTACAATTTTTTGCTTGCGCTTAAGATATCATTAATAATTTTTTGATTTTCAGCATCGTTAGTTAATTTTGGTTGGCTCCAGTCGTAAATATGATAAGGTGTTAGCTCTATGTCAGAAACATTATTACCTATAAGTTTAATTTTCAGTAAATATCCTTGGCGTGTATTTTCTTCAATTTGATCCATCGCGAAATTGCCCAGAGAATAGAAAATCGGTTTTTCTTTGTAAACCTCAATAGCTTGAATTACATGCGGATGTGTGCCGTAAATCATATTTGCGCCTGCATCAATTGCGGCATGAGCAAATTCAATTTGGTCAGGATCAGGATCATAAGTATATTCGGTGCCAGCATGCATAGAAACTATTACAAAATCAGCATGATTTTTAGCATTTTTTACATCATTAATCATTTGATTTATATTCATTAAATTTAAACCTGCATATTCGTTGTCAGCTTCATAACTTGTTGGTGTAAAATCAGCATCGGCATATCCTAGAATTGCAATTTTTATACCGTTGATTTCCTTAATATAAGGTGTATGGGTTTGAGTTTGATTTAATCCTGCGCCAAAATAATCAATTTTATTTTTGGTTAAGAGATCAAAAGTGAATTTCATGCCAGCTTGTCCGGAGTCGCCAAGATGATTATTAGCAAGATTGACTACATCGATTCCTGCCAAAGTTAATCCTTCGACAAGTTCTGGATCGCCGCGAAAAACAATGCCTAATTCCTGGTATGGTCCTGTTTCAGCAAAAGGACATTCCAAATCCCCTATTGTAAAATCTGCATTTGAGGTAATTTGATAAGTTTCACGAAAAGGATAACTCATGTCATTGTTATCATGAGCGCGTTTGGAAACCCACCGAGTAGGAAGAATATCGCCGGTAAAAATCAAGGTTGTTTCTTTGGGTTTAGTTTCTGTACTCGGATATTCTAAAGATATTTTAGGAATTTTTTCGCTAAAATACTCATCAATTTCCTTTGGTAGCCAGGTTACATCCTTGGTAAGAATTTCTGTTTTTCCTATTGATTTTACAGGATTTGATGGTGCTGATTTTATTTCTTTGGGATTTTGTTTGGATATATTTTTATAAAAAAGTATAAAATAAAGCGTTACTGTTAAGCATATTAATATTAAGATAAAAATTGATTTTTTCATTTCATTTTCATTTTATCAAATGATTGTGAGTTTTAGAATATTATACCTGTTATATTGTAATTTCTACCTGTTATATACTTATTGACATTATCGATTTATATGCTATAATAGGATTTCTTTCTTGAATGGGCAAAATCCAACCTTGGAGAAATTCAGTATCAAGCTAAAGGGGAAGATTTGTTACCCGGGATAGAAAGTAAAAAAGGATACTTATTATGAAATTTACCCTGTTAGGAGGGGTGAAGAAACAGTTTAACAAGTTTAGAGTAAAAGTAAAGAAATACCTTACAAAAGAAAGATTAATAGCTTTATCTTTACTTTCAAGAGCCTTCGGTATAGTTATTCTCTCGGTTATTATACCTTGGAATGCTTATCAGGCTAATGCCAAAAATCAAATCAGTACAAGCAATGAAGTTAAAGGTTACCTTTCTAACGTACATTTAGATTTACAAAATTATCAACCCATTAAATTAGAGGCTAAAACACTGCCTCAAATAGCTATGGGTGAATCTGAACATGAACGTCAGGAAAGAGAAAAACGTGAGGCTGAAGAGTCTAAATTGGCTTATACACGTGATGTTTATGCTCGTGAAACTGAAAGAGTTGTTGTGGCTCCTATAGACCCTGATTTGTCTGCTAAAAGAGCTTTAGTCAAAAAAGCTGCTGCAAAATATGGTATTGACTGGAAAATCTTAGAAGCTGTTTGGCAAGTTGAATCTGGGAAATCATGGGATACATCTACTGCATCGTATGCTGGTGCCCAAGGCCCTATGCAATTTATGCCAGGTACATGGGCTGCTTATGGTCAGGATGGTAATGGAGATGGAGTTTCTGACATTAATAAAGCAGAAGATGCTTTATACGGTGGAGCTAACTATTTAGCTGCCGGAGGTGCTTCTTCTGGCAATATTGACCAAGCTTTATTTAACTATAACCATGCTCAATGGTATGTAGATAAGGTTAAGGGAGTTGCCGATTCCATTACTGAATAAATAAGATATACAAAAACCCCGCAAATATTTATTTTTAAAGCGGGGTTTTTGTTTTGGGAAAAAATATTATTCTACACTAATACTTGTAAGTGAAGGAAGTATCTCGTACCAGGTGACTCCTGGATTAAGTTCAATTTCATTACCGTTAGGATCATAAAAAATGGTTCGTGAATTACGGTTTTCTTTTTTCCATTTAGCATCAATCTTTTTTCCATCTAAAAATATATAAGCATTACCTTCTCCTACGGTTTGCATTTTCCAGCCAGTATCACCGTTGGCATATTCAATTAACGATCGTGGAACTTCTTGTACAATGATATTTTTAGTTTTTAATTGTTGTCCGGTGATTCGATCATTATGATTAACTCCACCCATCATTCTGCTGTAGTTATTGTCTTTTTTATCATAAATCCATTGGACATTATACAATGGACCCGAGAAATTAACATTTACTGTTTGGGATTGAGGACGATTTTCTTCTTTAATATCTGTTTTAAACTTTAAAGCGCGAAAATCAGATGTGCTTGTTTCCCATCCGTTACTTTTCGCAATCTCTCTTAATTTGTTAGTATCTGTGTAAAGTGTATGCTCTATTGCTTTATCCTCTGATTCTCTCCAATAAGCTTGAGTTCCATAACTAAATTGGTCTAAATCTTTAATTCCTATTTGAGGGATAATTTCGAGTGCGTCTGAATTTCCGCCGCAATGCGCATAAAAAGCATTATATTCCAATGCCCAGTCAAGAAAATAAGTTCTGGCGGATCGTACCGGCCCTACCTTGTCAGCATCTTCTGGTCCATATATGGGCATGAATCGTGTGATTCCACCTTCGGCTTCAGCTTCGTAGATAATGGATGCTTTATCCAATCCAACTTGCGGTCGGGCATCAGGGTGATTTTCTACCATAATGGCAATGGGATGGCGATTGGCGATATCTTTTTTATATTTTACGCCATCTAGATTAGAAACCTCTTTTTCTTCAATTTTTTCTTTTTTTACTTCAAATTGTATTTGATTCGGTATATTTTCTTTAATTGTGTGTTTGAAGTATCGGTTATAAATAACCCATCCTAAAGCTCCAAGAAGAATTATAAAGATTATTACGATTATTAAAATCTTTTTTCCTTGCGGAGTTTTTATTTTTTCAACAAATTTTTGCCAGCGACTCATTTTTTGTTCCTCCTTGAAATATTCGATTAAATTATCAACTATTTATTAAACTAACGTGCGTTTTTGAATAAATTAATAGAGTAAATTACACCTAACCCAATCAATGTAATTGCAAAGCCGGCAATCCAGCCAAAGACAGGAATCAAGAGAATTAGTTCAATAATAACTATTCCTAATGTTATTGCTAAGAACGGATTTGATTTTTCTTTAGTTATATAATTGCCCAAACAATATGCTACCCAGAACTTAGCTAGATATAGAAGAACTAAATAAATTGCGGTTAGGATTAGCGCAATTGGAATACCGATAATTGTTATCAAACTAATTAGCGCAATAATTGGAACAACAATTAGTATTAGAAATCCTATGCCAAAATTTTTAAGTACTCCTTTTTGTATTTCAAGCGCAAGCATTTTCGTCCATTTCGGCATTAATAAAATTAATAATAAACCTACTAATATTGATGCTATTAATCCATAAAACCACTGTAATAATTTGGATTGAGAACTGGTTTCTTTGGCAGGTGTATTTTCTTGAAAGTTCACACCGCCGGTTATTAGGTTTTCATTAATATTAATTTTTTTGTCGGAATAATACGTTAATGCGCCGGTAATTTTTCCATTTGAGCCAAATATCATGCTTGAAGTGGAGGTTTTAACATTGCCGCCAATATTATTATTGATTTTTATTGAAGATGCTCCCAGCCAGGCATTTCTTTGAATTATTCCATTAATATCAATCAGATTGGCTCCTGCAACTATATCGCGACCGATCACCGCATTATTATCAATTTGTACCTGATTTGCTAGAGCAATAAGATCTTTATCAACTTTACCTGCAATGGTTATTTGTGCTCCGGCTGCGAATAATGTTCCTTTGATTTCGCCGTCAATTATTATATTTTGTCCGGCAATAAAGAGATCATCATTGATTACTCCGCTTATAGTAATATTATTGCCTGCTGTAGCAACATTGTCATTTATGACTTCACTGCTTTTAATAGTTACATTGCCTGTGCCATCTTCACTTTTTATAGTTGTAAAGGCTTTGGCATTCTGAGTAATAATCAGGTTAAAAATTATAAAAAAACCTAGAACAATTAAAACTTTTTTCATTTTCCTCCTTTATTTATCAATTAAAATTTATAAATTTTCTATATAAATAATTATATATGAAAAAAAATTTTTATAAAAGTAAAAACTAGTATATGTAACCGCGTATTACTGGATTATCAAGTCCTATTTCTCTTTCGTTGACTATTCCCCAACCAATATAATTCATTTCGGAAATAGTAATAGCATTATCATGGACAGATTGAACTATACCAACATGTCCATAACCGCCTTCACCAGTTACTATAATTGCTCCCGGTTCCGGTGTGCTTCCCGTTGCATAACCAGACGATATAGCGCCATATAGCCATTGCCCTGCATTGCCCCATGATTGAGGTATGTTTTTTTGATTAGCGACATACCAGGTACAATATCCATAATAATATCCGTTGATGTAATTTGTTGTATTTGATTCAGTGCTAGAATATGATCTTGTTTCTCTTGTTATTACATCTCTGGAATATGAATAAGAACTGTTGTATGCAAGTTCCTGCTGTTTTTTTTGTATTTCTTCTTCCTGTTTTTTGTTTTCAATTTCTTCTCTTGATTCCGTTTTTGGCAGTGTTGGTTTTAGTGCAAAATAATCTTTCGATTCTATATTGGTCTCGTTGATTTTTATTAAATTAACGTTTGGAAGTTTAATCTGATAATAAGAACTTAACCTTTGGATTGATTTGTTAATATCCTCATTATTTCCCGATAGAATCAATTTTTCTTCATCTGGTAAATTTTTTGCCATTACTATATCAAAATAAAGAAAATTGAAGTTGTAGAATACTAAAATAGGTACTAATATCAACACCGAGATTTTTTTGTATAAATTAAATCCCAAAAAATGTCTTTTTGCTTCTTTAGTGTATGAAGCTATAATTTTAAGACTTTTTTGATAGATTTTTTTTAGATATTTTATTGATTTCGTGACCGTTAAATGAGAGTTTCGGAAATTTGTGTTGTTTTTAATAAAACGCGATTTTGTAAAATGCCGTGTATAAATAAGAAATCCTTTCTAACCCCTTCTTCGGAAACACGACAATTTTTATCCTAACAAAAAAACACATGCCTTGTCAAGCATAATTTCTATAGATATAAATCTATTGCAGATAAATAGTTATCCACAGATTAAGATCAATACTATATTATTTCAATTATTTTATTTCTGGATTTGAGACCATGCTTGATGTGAACCTGATTTTTAGAAACATCAAAATATGAAGATATTATTTCGATCAATTCTTTATTGACTTTACCTTTTTGAGGAATATTTAGAGTAGTGATTTTATAAATATTATCTTTTTTTTCTATGGTTTGTTTTTTGGATCCTGGTGTGACTTTGATTTCTATTATCATATAATATACATTTTTATTAATTCTTGTCTCCGATAACAATTACAATTTGTCCATCGGTGGCAATAAATTCATCTTCGATTAATTTTGGAGAATGTGTTATAAGAATATCTTTAATTTTATTTGCATAATCAATATTTACGTTCGTGAAATATATAACCGTTGATTCGTATGAGTTTTTTGCATCACCTGTTTCGGAAACATTAACACTGTTGGTTTCTAAAATTTTTTTTGCATCATTGGTTGCTTCAGGTAAATTTCCGCCGTTTAATATGATTATTTTGGGTTGAATTTTGTTTTCGGAATTGTTTTGTGATGGATTGGGTGAAATTCTGTCGCTAGATTCTGAGTTTTCTTGTGGTGATGTCGGTGTTGAAGAGGGTGATTGACTTACGGCCACCATTGGCAAGGTTGAAGCATTATTGTCATTGCTTGGGTAGCTCGGATTATTATTTAGAAAATTAAAGACAATTATTACAATTACAAGAATAATAATAAAACCTAAAATATTGCCTATTTTATTTTTATTTCTTGGTTTGTCGGATTTATTTGGAAAATCGTGATACGTTTTTTTTGGTGACGATGGAGGTTTGATGTCAAAAAATTTTGCCATTTTATTCTTTCGTTATTTATTATTTCTACAATAACAAAAAAATAATTTTATTCATACATTCATTTTTAAGTAATCTCAAACCAAAATGCATATTTGTAGGTTTTAGAATTTGCGAATTACTCCTTTAACCTTGCCTTGTATTTTAGCATTGCGAGTGCGAATTGCTTTATATTTTTTGTTAGCTGGTTCTAAATATATATAATTATTTCTTTTGTAATATCTTTTTAAGGTTACTTCATTTTTGTTTAGAAGCGCAACGACAATATCGCCATTGCTGGCGTAATGACATTGTTCAATGATTACGTAATCGCCGTTTAGGATTCCGTCTTCTATCATTGAATCGCCGCGAACCTTGAGAGCAAAGACATTTGGTCCCATCATGTCAGTGGGAATATTTAATGTTTCATGAGTTCGAACAGCTTCGATCGGTTTACCGGCAGCAATACAGCCTAGCAATAACACTTCGCTATTTAGATTTTCTTCTTTTGCTTCATTGCAAATTTGAATTGATCGCGCGCATCCAGGATCGGAATTTTCAAGATATCCTTTGGTTTTTAGAGTGTTGATATGTTCTGCCACTGTGGCAACAGAAGATAATTTAAAATATTCCCCTATTTCGCGATAGCTCGGAGCATAACCGTTTTCGTTAATAAAACCTATCGCAAAGTCTAAAATTTCTTTTTGTTTTTTTGTTAGTGGTTCCATGTTTTTATCATACCGAACAAAATACAAACACGTCAATGTTAAAATATGTGGATAAAGTTTTTATAAAAAAAATATCATCCCCCGAAGTGAAGATGATATATGAAAATCTTTCTAGAAGAAAGCTAAGCTGTGCATGACAGCTTTTTTAACGAATAGGCTACTGTTTTTTTAATGCAGTCAAAAAGACTTTTCCGAGCATGATTGGATACAATCTTTTTCTTCTGTAGTTCGTCGGCTCTCTTATTTAATTCCTTATAGGTGATTTGGCCAGCAAGATATTTGCAGATCGTGCTGCCATCCGCGACCTTGGTTCCTGGCTCGCCGAGAGCGTTTTTGTTGTTGGAAAAACATATCTTGTCGATATCTATTTCCACGTAATGGTCAATAATCCTGGCTAGATAAGATGGAGCCCACTGTTTGTCGAGCTCAATCTCTGCCTTTCCATCATTGCAGGATATTTCTAAAAAGAAACCGCATTGGGTAGTTCGCTTACCGTTTTCATTTTCGGTATATATTTCAATAGCGATAACCCCTTTTTTGTCATGAGGCGTGACTGTAAATGATCCCGTTTGGCGATCAATTGAGCTGATTGGCTCACTTGATCCAAGGACGCGGATTTTTCTTCCGTCGTAGCCTTGCACCACGATCGAACTATTCCCTTCTTCTTTAGATATAGTTCGTGTGTTAAGTATGTAACGTGGAATCATAAACTTTCCTCCTTGTGAATAGATTTAAAGAACCTAATAAAATAGCACTTTTTTATAAAATTGTCAAGGAAAAATAGCTATTTATATATATAACAAATAATAAACAAAAAGAGCGGATACCTAAATATCCGCTGTTTATATCTAATATTATATTTATTCTTCCTTTTCATTTTTTTTTCCAATCATCTGGATAATACATTTGTGAGATATTACCAAAATATTCTTGATAGCTCTTTTCATATATTTCCGAGATTTTTTTGTAAACACTATTAAATTTTTGGTCAAACGTCAATTCCTTTTTGATCGGTCTGTCATGATAATCATCCCATTTGACGATGAAAACATATTCGTTGCCAAGTTTAACATCTATTTTATTTGATTCTAGAGTTTCAATTATTATTATGTTTGATTCATGTTCGGAAGGAATTATTATATACACATTTTGTTCGTTTATATTTTTCAGAGATATTTTTATCCGAGTCTTGATTACAGTTGTAACATTTTGTTTAAATTGAATATAAAAAAATGTTAGAAGGTTATCCAAAATATGATAAAGGTAATGGATTGAAGCAGCTTTGACTGTCTTTTTGATTTTTTTCAGATTAACCATCTTTAGATTTACAGGGTATAATCCGTAATTCTTAAATTAATTTTCGATTTCAACATTTATAGTTTGCATTTTCCTAATTCCTCCTAATAATTCTTCACAGAAAATATTAAATTATTTCATTCTTTTTCATGAAATCATATGAACATATAATTTTTCTGTAAATGTTGCCTATAGCATGAGAACGGAAACTTTCGTTTGATTCGCATTTTATTATCGTGTATTTTGAACCACATAATCTTACGAAGAAAATTATTTCTCTGGGCGATCCGAATTTAGATGTTAGTAGCTTGATGCTGTTTATGCATGGGCTTTCGATAGTAATACCGTGAATATTGCAATAGGGATCACCATCGAACGGAATTGATACTGAAATATTGGAAGCGTTTATATTTTTAAGTCCGATTTCAATTTTAGCCTTTGTAGCGGTATGAGGTTTGCAATAAAACATTTTGTAATAATGTTCTATGATATTTTTTGACACCTGAAAAATATGAACGGCAACTGCCAATTTTACAGTTTCTTCAATTTTTCTAAGATTTATCATTCCAAGATTAATAGGTTCGAATCCATACTTTTCAAATTCCTTTTGCACATGGGTAAATATTTCTTTGGTGGCCATGCAAATACCTCCCTCGTAAACTAAAATGTTAATTGTTGTATCTATCCGCAACTATTTATTTCCAGATTAAACTTGTTAACTAATCTGTAAACAAAAGAGCATTATTTCTAATGCCCTGCATTGTCTTTATCCTGTTATTTTTTATAATAACTATGTATTTTTACTTCTAACTCTTTGGGATAATAGTCAGGTTCACCACGCCAGACGATTAATTTTACTTTGTGAAATTTATTAGGGACGATCATACGGCTAGCAATAATTATTTGCCATCTATAATCACACCAGCGTGGAATTTTTTTGTCGGCATCATGTTCAAAATTTTCAATTAAACACAACTCGAGAAGCAAAATTTCATGTATATCGTATTTTAATATAAATTTTGGTCCTGGCCTGGAGTTTGGACGTCTATAATTATTTATTTTATAGATAAATTTGGGATGATTTATGCCATTTTTATTAATCCCATCCAAAACCGAAACTAAAAAAACTTTCAAGTTTTCTTCATTAATTAGTTCGCTATCATCAAACTCAGGGTCGAATTCTTTTAAATATGATATGAGTTATTCTAAGCTTTCTTTTGCTTTTTTAATAAAAGTATCAAAAGAAATATTTCCTAGCAGTTCTTCGTAACTGCAACCTTTACCGTATGAATCATTAGACATGACGCAACCCCCTCCTTTAATTTTTAGAAACCTCTGTCTCGATATCGTGTTGTTATTCGGTTTTTATTATGATCAAATTCGATTCAGTCAATCGGATTTATTCCGCAGCCGCCCAACTGAATAATTTACCACTTTGCTTCCTCTTCTGGTTTAGTGATTTTAGCAAACTCATATTCTTGACCGGCAATATTTTGAAGAGCAATACGTTTAAGTAAATCACCAAAAAGCTTCCATTCTGTCCTGGTGCGACCTTCATAATAGTCGCAAAAATATTTATGATATATTTTTAGTTGCCAGTTTTTTGCCTTATATACTTGAATTAGTTCTTCATTTTTTGTTTTTTCTAGTATATCTGCTATACCAATTCCATCTGGCATGGTATCTACTATTTCCTCTTCGCGCCAGCCTCTTCTTGATCCAACTTGTATCTTTCTATAAGGAATTTTGTTACCAAAATAATCATGAAAAATTATTATTCCATCGATTGAATAATTGATTTTTTTCGACGCTTCATTTACGCTGCAACTGTCTATAAATTCAAATATTGCCCATATTTGCTCCGTTTTTTGGAAAATCAATTCTTGGCTTGTGTAAATTAAAGGCGTTTCCATGTCAGAAACATTATATTTACAAGAAATCGGATACTCTTTATCAGGTTTGTTTATAAACCAGTTAATAAGCGGCCAAAAAATATCATACTCGTGCATTATCTCGTTTCGCCGGTTTTTTATTATGTCACGATCATAACAACTCATGAGCTTTCCTCCTTTAATTTTTAATTTACCTGCGCATGGACGCGAGAAGTAATTATTTCATTCGAAGCAAATATTGTCAATCTGTTGACACTGATTGACAACTAATATATAATTTGCTCATGGAAAATATTTATTTAAGTCAAAAAGAACAAAAAGTTTTAGAATGTTTATACCAGTTAAGCGATCGATCGGTAAAAAATCTTGCCGCCAATACTTTAATTAACCGCACCACACTCTATCCGATTTTGGATAAACTTTTGCGAAAAGGGTTAGTTTGTAAAAGTGAAACCGAAGAAAAAACTATTTTTATTCCAATTTCAGCGGCTGATTTTAGATTATGGATTAAAAACCAGGAAAATAAAGCCAAAAAATCCTCCGAAGAACTGGAAGAATGGATCAAAAATACTTCTGGAAAAAACAAAAAAACCTCGCTAGTTTCCAGCATCAAATATTTCGAGGGTTTTGAAGGAGTAAAAAATCTTTATGCCGATACTTGGAGAAATAATAGTGATAAGGAAATTTACTGCATTACTGATTTTGAGGCCGCGGCCAAATCTATGGAAAATTTCTTTCGAAAAATATATCTGCCGGATAGAATCAAACACGGTATTAAGGTAAAAAATATTGTTACCGACACTCCTCTGGCGCGAAAAGAAGTTAGATCAACCAAAAAATTCTTAAGAGAAATGAAATTTGCTAAAGAATTATTTAAAAATTTAGGTATTGAAATAAATATTTACGACGATAAATTGGTAATAGTCGCCTATGATTCGAAAAAACCATCAGGAGTACTAATCAAAAACGAAAAAATCGCCCAGGCTATGAAAAATATCTTTAAATACATTTGGAAAAAATAGTTTTCATTTTTTAGGCAAGGATTTGTTTTTGGATTTCGTAGACGGATATAGCAAAAGCAACTTCAACATTAAGAGATTCTTTTTGCCCGCGCATAGGGATATTTATAATTTTATCGGCGATTTCTAAAATGCTAGGTTTTACTCCTTTAACTTCGTGACCTATAACTAATGTTAGCGGGAATTTATATTTAATTTTAGAATAATTATAAATTCTTCTTTTGGGAATATTATTTTCTAGAACATAAATGTTTTGGCCTAGGTTTTTTAGTTTTTTAACTAGTTTCACCGAATCTTTATAATACTCCCAAGGAATTGTTTTTTCTGCTCCCAGGGCAGTTTTAGCGATTTTGGCAGTCTGGGTCCAATTTGGGTCATCGGGTTTAGGATAGCCGGTCATGCCGGTTAAATAAATCTTTTTTATTAGTCCAACACCGTCAGATGTTCTAAAAATCGCTCCAACATTATAAAGACTGCGAATATTATCGCAGACAACACTAATTTGATGTTTTTTAGTTCTCATTAATATTTAGCTTTGAATTAAGATAATTTTCTAGATCAGCTCGATCAATTGTTTCTTGGGTGGCTTCTCGCATATCTTTTAAAATATAAGTTTGATCGATGATTTCTTTTTCGCCGACAATAATAGCTAATTTTGCATTTAATTTATTGGCAATTCTAAGTTGGCCTGATAAAGTACTTTTGCCTAATGCTAAGCTGACTCGGTACTTTTTTTCAGTCAGTTCGGCAACTAAATTTAAAGCCTTTTTCTTGGCTTTTGTGCCAATCTGCACTATGAATATATCAGTTTTACTGTGACTGGGAATATTTATTTGCATCTCTTTTAATTTTTCGGCGATACGTTCTATTCCGCCGGCAAAACCGATTGCGGGAGTTGAGGCGCCTCCATAAAGTTCGATAAGATTATCATATCTTCCGCCACCTCCAAAAGAAAATTGTCGAGTGGGATCGCTTTTGTCTTTAATTTCGAATGTGGTTAGGGTGTAGTAATCCAAACCGCGCACCAGAAAAGGATTTAGATCATATGGCACTTTTAGTTCATCAAGATGTTCCAATACTGACGTAAAATGTTTTTTACATTCTAAACAAATTAAATCAATAATATGCGGCATGCCGGTGATAATTTTTTGGCAGTTTTTATTTTTACAGTCTAAAATTCGCAAAGGATTAGTATAAAGTCGGCTTTGGCATTTATTGCATAATTTAGCTTGTAAAGGCTCAAAATAACTAATTATTTTTTTTCTGATTTTTGGTTGACATTTTTTACAACCAATATTATTTATTTCGAGAATTGCTTCGTTTTTTAAACCAATATCAACATAAATTTGCCAAATCATCATTAGTAATACTGCGTCTGTTAAGGGATCGGAATTTCCGATAATTTCCATGTCGAATTGATTAAGTTGTCGATAACGGCCTTTTTGCGGTTTGTCGTGGCGAAATACTTGACCTATTGTTAATAATTTTACAGGTTGTGGACGAGTAAACATGCCATGTTCTAAATATGCTCTGGCAATTCCTGGGGTAAATTCCGGTCGCAGGGCATATTTTTTATTTTTTTCATCCAAGTCATCATTGTCGCCAATAAGTCTTTTTACTTCATACATTTCTTTTTGCACAATATCAGTGTTAATTCCAGTGCCTTTTTGATAAAGTAATGCTTCTTCAAAAACCGGCAATCCGATTTTTTCAAAACCAAATGATCTGCAACGGTTTTTGACAGTGTCAATAATGTAATCCCAATATTTTTGATCTTCCGGTAAAATATCCGGCACACCTTTTGGAGATTGAAAAATTAGTTTCATAATTATATCTAAATTAATACATTTTTAAGATAATTTCAAGGGTCTATTCTAGGAATCAGAAAATATATTCAATATTAGAATGCAGGAATAGCTAATAATAAGATATGTTAGGCTGGAATATCTTATATTTTATTTCATGAAAAAAGCTCTGATTTGATTTTTAGCGCGATTGCTTTTGACAAAATTGAGCCAGTCTTTTTTAGGAGAAACTTTTTTGCCGGTTATTACTTTGACAATATCGCCATTGTGCAGTTTGGAATCCAGTCGAACCATTTTTTCATTGACTTTGGCGCCAATGCAAGTGTTGCCGATTTCTGAATGAATTGAATATGCAAAATCCACACAAGTGGAATCAGCAGGCAGATTGATCACGTCGCCTTTGGGAGTATAAACGAAAATTTGATCGCGGAAAAAATCCATTTTTAATCCCCTTGTCCATTCTTCCGAATCTGTTATCTTTTCATGCCAACGCGCTAATTCTTTGAGCCAATCAGTTTGCGTGCCTGAAATGTTTGCTTTTTTGCCTTTTGGTTCTTTATTCCTTACTGTAGAATAGTGCCAATGCGCGGCAATACCAAATTCAGCTTGTTCATGCATTTCATGGGTTCTGATTTGAATTTCCACGATTTCGCCGCCTGGACCAAAAACCGTAGTATGCAGTGATCGATAACCATTCGGTTTGTATACTGCAATGTAGTCTTTAATTCTTCCCAAAAGAGGTTTGTATCTTTTGTGAATTATACCGAGCACTTTATAACATTCCTCTGTATTTTTGACAATAATTCTTATTGCAACAATGTCGTAGATTTTATTAATATCGCCATTGTATCGGTTTAATTTTTGCCATAAACTATATAAATGTTTTTTACGGCCGTGGATTTCTGCTTCAATATGTTCGCGTAAAAGCTCTTTTTTTAGTAATTGTCTAAATCTGTCAATATAATTTTCTTTTTTAGGAAAAAGTTTGTTGGCAATTTGAAGGATTTTTTTATATTGGATAGGATAAATATATGGAAAAGCTAGGTCTTCTAGAGTCCCTTTTACTTCTCCCATACCTAATCGATAAGCAATGGGCGCATAGATTTCCAGCGTTTCTTGAGCGATTGACAGACGTTTTTTTTGAGGTAAGAATTGCAGTGTTTGCATGTTATGAAGCCGATCGGCTAATTTGATAAGTATTACCCGTACATCGCGAGTCATTGCCAGAAACATTTTTCTTAGGTTGTCAATGTGTTGTTCGAATTCTTCTCTGCTTTTTTGCGGCATGTTGGAACCTGATAATTCTTTTTGTTCGATATTCGCCCATTGATCTTTAATTCTAACCTTGTTTAATTTTGTAACTCCATCTACTAAAGTACTAATTTCTATTCCGAATTTATTCTTGATGTCGGCAATTGTTACAGGGGAATTTTCGATCACGTCATGCAAAAGAGCCGCTACAATTGTAGGCGCATCCAGTTTTTCTTTGGCTAGATAATAAGCAACCGTCAAAGGATGAATAATATATTCTTCGCCGCTTTGTCTTTTTTCGCCAAAATGAATCTTCTTAGCTTCTTTATACGCATCGATGATTAATGTTTGATCTTTCTTTGGAAGGTATTCAGAAATTGTTTTTAATAATCTTTCGATGGTCATAATTTTAATTTAATTAGTTCTTATATCAATTTTATCTTTAGTGAACAAAACTTTAATTTTCTTGATATTTTTATTTTCAATCAATGCGTCGGACAGGGGCGCAGTGATAAATTTATCGATCGTGCGTCTTATTACTCTTGCTCCATATTCCGGATTATAACTTTTTTGAGCGATAAAGTTTTTGGCTTTGGAGCTAAATTCAATAGAAATTCCCATTGATTTTAGCCTTTTGCTGATTTCCAGCAACTGCAAATCAGTAATTTTGGCAATAGAATCTTTGTCTAAAGGTTTGAAAATAATTATATTATCAATTCTATTTATGAGTTCAGGTTTGAATGTGTTTTTTAATTCACCAAATATTTTCTTTTTAAGGTTTGTATAATTTTCTTCTGGTTGAGATTTTTTAAAACCAATTGCCGCCTGACGATTAAGCTCATTGATTCCGATATTTGAAGTCATAATAATAACTGTATTTTTGAAATTAACTCGTCTGCCTTTGGCATCGGTAAGATATCCATCTTCAATAATTTGTAAAAGCAAATTGTAAACTTCGGGATTGGCTTTTTCAATTTCATCTAAAAGTACAACAGAATAAGGATTATTTCTTACCGCTTCAGTTAATCTTCCTGCGTCTTCGTAGCCGACATAGCCAGGAGGTGAACCTACCAAACGAGCAATATTATGTTTTTCCATAAATTCGCTCATGTCGATTTTAATAAGTTTATTTTCTGAACCGAAAACAACACGCGCCAGTGTTTTGGCTAATTCTGTTTTTCCAACTCCAGTTGGTCCTAAAAATATAAAAGTTCCCAATGGTCGTTCAGGATTTACTAGTTGAGTTTTTGTTTTTTTGATGCTTGAACTAACTAATTTTATGGCTTCATCTTGACCGATTATAAAAGAAGATAATTTTTTTTCTAAATTTTTTATTTCTCCTAGATCATCACGAATTAGATTATCAATTGGAATTTGTGTCCAGCTGGAAACAATTTTAGCTACTTCAGTGCTTCCGATTATTTTTTTGTCGGAATTGATTTTCTTTTTCTTTTTTAATACCGCGATCTCTTGTTTTACTTGTAATTCTTGAGTGCGAAAATATGCGGCTTTAGCAAAATCCTCGGTATTAATAGAATCAAATTTATTTTTGATGATAGATTCTAATTTTTTGTTTAGATCTTGAGTTGTAGCAAAATCAGTCGGCGCATTTTCGATTTTAGTTGTTGACGCCGCTTCATCGATAAGATCAATTGCTTTGTCTGGCAAAAATCTATCGAAAATATATCGGGCAGATAATTTTACTGCTGTTTCCAACGCTTGATCGGAAATAATGATTCCGTGGAATTCTTCCAAACCGTTTCGTACACCTTTTAAAATTTGTAATGTTTCTTTGGCGGTTGGTTCGTTCACGATAATTTTTTGCAATCGTCTTTCCAGAGCAGAATCTTTTTCGATGTGTTTGCGGTATTCATCGAAAGTGGTCGAACCGATTAATCGGATTTCACCTTTGGCTAAAATAGGTTTTAAAATATTGGCTGTATCCATCGAACCTTCGGCAGAACCTGTTCCGATGATATTATGAATTTCGTCAATGAATAAAATTATATCTTTATTTTGACTTGCTTCTTTTAAAATTTGTTTGATGCGGGATTCAAATTGTCCGCGATACATTGTGCCGGCAACTGCCATTGCTAAATCTACCATTATAATTCTTTTTCCATGTAGATACTGAGGAACTTTATTTTCTACAATTTTTTGCGCCAGACCTTCGACGATCGCAGTTTTTCCTACGCCTGGTTCACCTACTAAAACAGGATTGTTTTTTGTTTTTCTACAAAGAATTTGGATGATTCTTTTTGTTTCTTTTTCACGTCCGACTAAATTTTCCAACTTTTTTTCTTTGGCAAGTTTGTTTAGATCAATACCAAATTCATCTAAATAATTTTTAGTTTTAGTTTTTTGTCCCAGATTTAGTTGTGGGCCAAATGCCTCGAACGGTTGAGATTCAAAGCCAAAATCAGAATTTCCGTTTTGGCCATGATTTGATCCAAATATAAAATCGCCGAAATCCGAATCAGGATTAACATTTGAGTTTTGCTCGAAGGTGTGTTTCAGATTGCTCTCGCTAATTTTTTTGGATATATCTTGTATATCAATGCCAAGTTTTTCAATGATTTTATAGGCTGCGCAATTTTTATAGTTTAAAATTGCGATCATTAAATCTTCGATGGATATTTTCTTTTTATTGTATTTTATTGAATTGTCGATAGCCATTTTAAGAATATGTTTTAGTTCAAGTGTCAGATCGTTTTTTGATTTTGTTTCTTTGAAATCATCAACTTTTAGAACAAAATTAATTTTGTCAGAACTAATCATGTATTCTTTAAGAAGTTTACTGCCTGGTGAATTGGGTGTTAGCATAATTGCCAAAAGCAAATGATCGGTTCCGGTTGGAACATGCATGTCTTGAGAAATTTTTTGGCAATTAATCAAAACTTTTTTGGTATTATTATCAAAATACTTAAATATATTATCACCATTCATATAATTTAAATTTTTTAATTATGCTTGATGTTGTTATTTTGTTTCTTTTTTTGTTTTAGTTTTTTTGCTTTTGGGTTTATCTTTTGGTTTTGGTGAAACTTTTTTTGTCTCTTTTTCTTGTTTGTCTTCTGGTTTAATATCTTCTTTAACGCTGTCTTTAATGATATCGATTTTGTAATCAGTAAGTTTTGATGCTAATCTTACGTTTTGACCGGATCTGCCTATGGCTAAAGATAATTGATCTTCTTTTACATAAACGTTGGCTTCTTTTTTGGTTTTATTGATGACAACTTTTTCAATTTTAGCCGGAGATAAGGCATTGATGATATAGCGTTGTGGATCTTTATCGTATAAAATTATATCTATTTTTTCCGTACCAATTTCAGAAAGAATTGATTGAATTCTAATTCCGCGTTGTCCTACGCAAGAGCCAACTGGATCAAGACCTTCTTGATGCGCGGAAACTGATATTTTTGTTCTGATACCGGCTTCACGGGCAATTCCTTCGATTTTTACAGTTTCGGCTGTAATTTCGGGAACTTCCATTTCGAATAATTTAAGAATTAATGTCGGATTACTGCGAGAAACTATAATTCTTGGTTCGCGGGTAGATTTTTCCACATTTGCCACATATACTTTAATACGTTGACCAATATTATATCTTTCATTGATGCTTTGTTCGCGTTTGGGAAGTATTGCATTAGTTGTGCCTAGATTAACAATAATGTCCTTTGGACCAACTTGTTGAACTATTGCATTAATTACTTGTTCTTCTTTTTTCTTGTATTCGGCAAAGGTATTTTCACGTTCTGCTTCCTGAAGGCGTTGAATTATGACTTGTTTTGCAGTTTGAGCGGCGATTCTTCCGAAATCTTGTTTAGGAGGAAGTGAAACTGTATATTCATCTTCTAATTTTAGTTTTTTATTTTTCTTTTTTGCATCGGATAGTTTAATTTGATTTTCTGGTTCTTCAAATTCTTCATCAGCGACTACACTGAAAACTTGCTCCATTTCAGATTTACCCAAATCATCCAAATTTAGTTTGGCTTTAAGGATTTGTTTGGGTTTTCCATATTCTTTACGGTAGGCCGCGGCAAGCGCCGCTTCTATTGTGGATATTACCACATCTTTAGTGAGTTTCTTTTCGTCGCAAATCTGATTGATTGCTGCTTCGAATGGTGAAATTGACATAAGTTTTTCCTTTTCTAATTTTTTTTAAAAAAAACAAGCCTAATCATAGCTTGTTTATCAATCTTAAATAACAATTACAATTTATATTATATACAATGAAATTTATTTGTCAAGAGTTAATGTAAAGCATGCTTTACATGATTGGTAAACTGTTTTTGTAGTGTTCGTATTGGGATATGAGTAATTATTTCGTGGTTAATACTTTCCAAGGAAAACGAATGGTAGCGGTAATAATTCTACCAAATCTTTTTTTGGGTTGGAGAATTAAGCGATATAGCCATTCCAGATGTAAATTTCTCATCCAAAGCGGCGCGCGGTGAACCTTTCCGGAGATATAATCAAATGAACCTCCTACTCCGATCATTACCGGTACGCGCAGATATTGTAAATAGCGCGCAATAAATTTGTCTTGTTTGGGTGCGCCATAAGCAACAAGAAGTATATCTGGTCTTTTGGAAGTAATTTTTTTGATTATTTTTTCATTTTCTGGCCAAATAAGTGTCTTTTTTGTTAGATCCATATTTCTTCTGATTCGATAATTCTTTTGCCAGATTTTTTTCGAAATCGGTTTTACAATAGGAAAACCTTCATAAGCTCCGACAATATTAATGCCTGGAAATTTTTTTTCAAGTATTTTTTTTGCCTTATTTCCTGAGCCATCTTCACCGCCTAAAAGAAAAATTCGATAGTGTTTTTTTACTGATAAACGTGTAATTTTGTCAACTAAATCCATTCCGTGCACAATGCTATTTAATTTTTGTTTGGTAAATTGTGCCGCAAATAACAATCCCCCGCCGTCAGGAACGTTTAGACTGGAATTGTTAAGAATGTATTTAAATTCTTCATCTTTTTGCGCTTCCATAATGAATTCCGGATTGATAGTGCAAATTTGATGAGGTTTGCGGGATTTAATAAAATTTTGAATTAAATCAATAGTTTCGTCATAGTTTACATTATCAACACGCAACCCTAAAATTTTTATTGATTTCATAAAATTGATATAAGAATATTCAAAAATTACCGAATATACCTATAATATACCAGTTATATTAGTGCCTCACAATATTTGATGAAAAAAAACTATTTATTTTTCTGAATCATGGCAAAATAAATAGCATTAAGAGATAAAACAGCAGCAATCAGAAGCCATTGTGTAGAAGCGAGTACGATATCGCTTCCTAAGTAACCATAAACTGCAAAGATTACCGCAAGCCATGATAACGCAATTAGAACATCAGTAAAAATTTTATATTGTTCAGGATGCTTAATCACTTTTCCTCCTTTTCTTATTATTTATTCTCATATTTTAGAATGTGAATGAGAATTATATTTTTTACTTAAGATTAATAATATTATAGAAAGTACGATAAATATTAAAGAAATTATTATATTTCTTAAAAATATTTCCTTAAAAATATCGTTGGAAATATTAACGACTAGGTCTAAACTTTCTTTTGGATTTATGGTTAGTTTAAATGAAGATAGGATTTGGTTTAAATTTATTGATAAAACGCTTTTACTGCCAAGATAACCAATTAATGAAGAAATAAATATTATTGCCGAAGGAATGATTAATGCAATGCCAATAAATTTTAACATCCTTTTTCGATCGCGCAGGAATATTAAAAATATTAATACGATTATAAGAATGGCGACAATAAGTGCTGTTATAAATATATTTTGGCTGTATTTGTATGAATTCTTAATTGTATCCAACGGATTAATATAACCCGGTGTGTTTTTATTAAGCATTTCATAAACATTGAGTTTTTCAGGGATTAACAAAATATTTTGATTAGTATCCGTGGGGATTTGATTTTGGGATTCTTTGTAATTGGCGCTAAATGCGTCAAAGCCAAGATCGCTAGGACGGCAATTCTCAGCTGGCAAATTATTTTGGCAAACAGGCATAGAATTATATAATTTTTGCAGATTTTCCGTCGACGACATCATGTTGCCTATTGATTGAACTGTAAATAATGAAGCAATCGGAGTTAAATCGATGTTTAAATTAGAATTTTTATTAGAAGACTTTAGATAATCGACAAAATTTTTTAAAAGCGATTCTGTTTGACTTTTTAGCCATTCGGGTTTAATTCCTGAAGAAATTTTATCTTTAATGATCTGCATATATTCATTTTGATAAACAGAATTGTTGCTAGTGCTATTGGCGAATAAATTATTTAAATAATTTGGCATAACCTGAGAAGTAACAGTTTGATATGTTTGATTATTAGTCAAAATATTAGATATATTTTTGGAATTAACAATTGTGTTGTCGAAGGCAAAATATAGAACTAAAAAAACATAAATTGGAATAAAAAATATAATTAAAATCACCCCTAATGCTTTTTTCATATATTCCTTTATTCCTTTTTATTTATAGATATTTATTTTATTATAGCACAAGTTAAATGATATTTTTTAATAAAAGATATTAGTCGTTAATTGTTTTTTTGATGACTTCTAAAGTCTGACGAGCGGCTTTTTCCCAGGAGAATTGTTTAGATTTTGCCAATCCTTCTTTGATAAGCCGATTTTTTAAATTTTTATCGTTTATTATTTTATAAATACCTGTGGAAATATCGTTGATGTTTTTGGGATTAACCAAAATTGCCGCACCTTGGGAAATCTCCGGAAGCGATGTTGTGTTTGAGCAAACCACACTGGTTCCGGAAGCAAATGCTTCAATAACAGGAATGCCAAATCCTTCAAAAAGAGTGGGAAAAACATAAACCTGGGCATTTTGAAACCATCTTGGTAAATCTTCTTGAGCAACATAGCCTAATTCTATAATATCTTTTTGGATATTTTCTGTTTGGTTTGAGATAAACTTTTTAATTTCATCGTAACCTAATCCGGGCATGCCTGCTAAAACTAATTTTTCGGAAATTCCTTTTTCTTTTTTGAGATTTACAAAAGCTTTCAAAAGCCGCATTATATTTTTCTTTTTTTCAATGCGGCCGACGAAAAAGAGATATGGTTTGAATTTTTTAGTAAGATTTTCTGAAATTTCTTGTTCTTTTTTAGATAATTCGTTAAGAGGTTTAAATTGATTTTTGTTAAAGCCGTGATAGATTACGGCAATTTTATCTGGATTGGCATGATAAAGTTTTACAGCGTCGTTTTTGGTGAATTTAGAAACTGCAATTAGATTGGTGGCATGATCTATTGCATGATGCATTGCAAAGCGGTGATAATCGTATTCGGAATTGCCATATTTTCCCAAAGTAAAAATTCGAATTGCCAAATTTAGCAAAAATCTAATAATTTTATTGTTTGGACCAATTGGTATTTGTGCATAAAGCTCAGGAGAATATTCAAATCCAAAATCATGAATGGTAACCACAGTTTTTTGAGGATGAATAATTGGAATTGTGTGCGAAGGCACAAATAAAATATCTAATTTATCTTTCCAAAATAACATTTCCCAACTTAAACGCACTTGTGTCCAAAGATAACCAAAAGGAATTATGCGCCATTTGAAATTTTTAGGCAGTTTTTCTAAAAGCGAACCTTTTTCTGGCGCGCTTTCGGAAAATAAAATATATTGATTGTCATGATCAATTTTTGATAAATGATAGATTATTTGTTCGGCAACAATTTCTGTGCCAGTTTTTCTTTTTGCTACGGCTCTTGAGGCATCTATTCCGATAATCATATAATTTAATTAATTTAAATTTCTAAAACTTAATATCTATTTTGTCCAAAGGATAGATCTTTTATATTCTAAGAGATTTTCCATGGCAATGCCGGTGCCTTTTGCGGTACAAAGTTCGGGATCGTCGGCAACCTGGCAAGGCACTCCTGTTACTTTAGTCAAAAGCTTGTCAATATTTTTTAGTTTGGCAGTTCCGCCCGTGATAATCATTCCCTTATCTATAACATCAGCGGCAAGCTCCGGAGGAGTTTTTTGCAAAACTGATTTTACCGCATCTAAAATATCACTTAATACATCTTTAACTGCTGGATAAATATCAGCAGATGCCAACATTATGCTTTCCGGCAAGCCCGTGACAGTATTACAGCCGGAAACTTCTATCTTTTTTTCATTTTTTTTATCTAGTGACGCAGAACCGATTTTGCGTTTGATGTCTTCGGCAGTTTGCTCGCCCACAATCAAGGAAAATTTTTTTCTGACCAAATTTATAATTTCTTCGTCAATTTTTTTTCCGCCAACTCTTGCCGAAGTCGAAGCTACTACATCGCCCAAGGCGATTACTGCAACCTCTGAAGTGCCGCCTCCAATGTCGATTATCATATTTCCTGAAGATGAAGCAATGGGAATTCCTGCGCCAAGCGCTGCGGCCACGGGAGCTTTGATTACATAAGCATTTTTTGCGCCGGCTCCAAGCGCGGCATCAATTACGGCTCGGCGTTCTGTAGAAGTAACACCGGCTGGAATAGCAATCATTAAATCAGGTTTAAAAAATCTTACTCGGCCGCCTAATTTATTGATGTAATACTTGAGCATTGTTTGAGTAATTCTAAAATTAGCAATAACGCCATCTTTCAAAGGATGTGAAGCAATAATTGATTCTGGGGTTCTACCTAACATATTTTTTGCTTCTTGGCCGATTGCCATGACTTTGTTAGTTGCTGCTTCCATTGCTACAACTGAAGGTTCGTTAATAACAATTCCCCTGCCTTTTATATAAACGCGGGTATTTATTGTGCCAAGATCAATTGCAAGACGTTTTAAAAACATATTTCCTTAAATTTAAAATTCTTAATTATTAACTCTTCGTATATCTGCACCTAATTTTCTTAACTTTCCTTCTATATTTTCGTATCCCCTATCAATTGTACCGATATTATCAATTTCTGTGGTGCCATGAGCAATTAATCCTGCCAATATCAATGTGGCACCGGCGCGTAGGTCGAAAGAAGTAATTTTTGCGCCATGGAGTTTGGTTGGGCCGGTAATTTCTGCAGTGTGTTTGTCTATAATCCTAATTTGCGCGCCCATTTTTATAAGCTCGCTTGTATATTTTAACCGATCATCATAGATTGTTTCAAATATTTTGGAGGTTCTAGGCAGTTGTGTCATCAAAACTCCGGTTTGAGCTTGTAAATCTGTTGGATATCCTGGATATGGTCGAGGATCGATTTTGATGGGATGCAAATTGTTGCTTGGTGATATCTTGAGATCAGCATATCTGCCATCGGGGTTTATGAGTTTGTAATTTATGCCGGCTTTGTTGAATCTGTCAAAAATAATATCCAGATGATCAGGAATAATTTTTTTGATTGTGATGTTGCTGTGTGTAATAATTCCTGCGATAGCAAAAGTCATAGCTTCGATTCGATCAGGCAAGATTGTATGAAAAACACCTTTTAGTTTTTTTACTCCTGTAATTTCGATAAAGTGCGTTGTTTCGCCTTTTATTTTTGCGCCCATTTTTTTAAGCATTTTAACCAAATCCTGGACTTCTGGTTCTGTGGCGGCAACGCGAATTTGAGTTTGGCCAGTGGCTAGCACTGCAGACATGATTGCGTTTTCTGTGGCGGTGACACTTAAACCTATTGTTATTATTTTTGTGCCGGTTAATTTTTTAGTTTCTAGCAATGTTGAAAATTTTTTGTGAGTAACTTTTACGCCAAAGCTAGAAAGCGCTTCCCAATGTTCGTGAGTCGGTCTGGCGCCAATGACACATCCGCCAGGCTCGGCAATTTCCGCGCGTCCGAATCTTCCTAAAAGCGGTCCGGCCAGCACAATAGAAGCGCGCATTTTTTTGACCAGTTCAAAATCCGGTTTATATGAGTTTATTTTTGCAGGATCGATTTCTAAGCGGTGATTGCCTGTCCACTTAGTTTTGGCGCCAATGCTTTCCAAGATTTTTATCATTGTTTCGATATCGGAGATTCTTGGACAATTGTTTAAAACGCATTTTTCGCGGGTTAAAATTGTTGCCGCCAGCATTTTTAACGCGGCATTTTTGGCTCCGGAGGGAATAATACTGCCGTGAAGTTTGCAGGGGCCTTTGATAATAAATTTAGACATAAACCTCCATAATTCAAGATGACAATATTGTAAGATAGCAAGATAACTAAATAACAAGAAAATAAATCAAATTTTTTAAAAATAATTGCTATTTTGTTATATTGCCAACTTGTTATCTTGATTTTACACGAAAAACTCTTGACAAAGCAATAATTATAAGATATGATTTCGGGTTATTGTTAAATGTTCTTTTAAAAATTTGACTCCAAAATTTTTAGAGATTAAGTTGGTTCCAAATTTTGGCATCAGTTCTGTCTCTAAAAATGAAAAGGAGGAAGGAAAAATGAATATAACATCTTTGGCAATTCTTGGGAGATTAAATAAATCACAATCGAGCGACGCGTATGCTATATACGAAATTCAGGGGCTTTATGTATTTCTTAATAGGATCAATGAAAACATGAAAATACTTTTCGGGAAAGATTCCGGAATTTCTTCTTCGGAAGAATTCGAAAAGATAATCATGCAATTGGCTTTAGATAAACTGATCAATATTAATGACGGCAAAATAAGTATTTCTGAAAAGGGAAATTCGGTTGTGCAAAAACATATAGATCTTTTGTTGGAGCTATTAAGTATTCCCAACATCAAATAATAAAATTTTCTGGAAATCTGGACGAAGGGAGGTAAAGAAATGTTTCATAAAATTATTCTCATAGCAACTCTGTTTATGCCACTTTATGCGGCTGGTCAAATTGCTTACTACCAGAATGAACAATACGGGCTTGTAAGCATATCCTTCGCACTTGGTCTGGTATGGGCAATGTTGTTCAGTTATCTCCGTAAAGCAATGAAGGATATAGAAGGTGGATAAAATTTCTTCGGCTTTTTCGAGAAATTAAAATGAAAGGAGATGAAGAAATGAAATATGTTTTTGGGCTATTGTGGTTCATTGGTGCTTTTGTACCGCCTGTGATTGTATCGGTCACACCAAACACGCATGTAAAAATAGTAATCGCGACGATGGTACCAGGATGGATTCTGGGTTATATAATTTCAAGTGTATTCTTGGGATTGTATTTTGCTGTAATCGCGATGGAAAAAGACAAAATCGAACGAAATAAACAATAGTCAAACCCAATTACTATCTATATTCCAGATTCCAACTAAATTTAATCGTTTTATCTGAAAATTTGACGAAAGGAGGTGAAAAAATGCAAAGAAGATTGGGGCGTACAAAATGTTACTTCTGCGATGAGGAAGTTGAGGTTATTGGACCAGTTCACCTTATCACAGAAGCAGATCTTAAAAATCCTGGTCGACTAGAAGATTTTAAAGCGCAACAACTATATGTTGCAGAGGCTAAATGTGTTCTTTGCGGTACAAAATACACAAGCTGGCACATGTCATCTGACAAAGGCAAGATAAGTGATTTGTCATTCAGGTCGACGTTTGACAGTAAGCCAGGCAAAGATGATTTGCCAGATGTTTCAACGTATGAATTGGCTTTTAAGATCGCAAAATTTAAAAGCGATAAAGCATACACTGAAGCATTAAAAATATACCACATGATTGTTGCATACAGTGACAATCGATAATTAATAAATTCATCTTGAGAGAGATGAGAGGCACGGCAAGTGCCTTTTTTTATTTCAAAATAACAAAATAATAAGATAGCAAGATGACAAATTCTACAATAACACGCTATAGCGTGTTATTGTAGAAAGCTGTATGTGTACCCTTACATTAAAGTTCGAAAGTTAACATCATGAAAGACTTCCTGGGACATTTTGTAGCCCAATACCATTTGCTTGACAAAGCGAGGATTATTAGATATTATTCATGGTCGATCTTTGACATGCGCAATAAAAAAGGAGGATATGATGCAAACCGTTTCTTTTCATTTTTTTGGAAATGAATACGCTCCGGAATCTTCATGGTGTATGGAGCTTGATGGAAAGCCGGATTTTCGCTTCTTTTTCGGTTCTGGAGAAATTCTTGATAATTTTTCCAAAGAGTTCTTAGTGCAATACTTGCCTTCAATTTTCAGTATTGTTGGTAAAGAATTTACAATTAACGCAAGGGCCGCATGGAAGGAAATATATAATAAACCATGCAATTCTAGCTTACAAAATCTGGCAAATTCATGGGGAGTGAGAATTGTGGTAAAACACAGCATCTCATCGCGAGTAACCCCAAGAATTTTGGGAGAGCAAATATCTATTTTCCATCACTAGTGTAAACTGTAATCAGTTAGACAGGGGTATTTTTTTAGAGGCGTAAGTATAAATTGCCTCTATTTTTTTTGCCGAAATTTTACCATTTTTATTTCTAAATAGCTTGCGACTGATGTTTAAAATAAATCAAATTCGGTTAATTATATTCTTGACATCAAATAATTTATTGGATAGTATTTTTAGTTGATTGTTGTTCTTTCAAAACATACAAATACTTTTACTTTTCTAAAATTTTCTAGACACGAAGGAGGAAAAGGAAATGGCTTTAAATTTGGGAAAGAAAAACTGTTCTTTCTGTACAGGGAAAGTCCAACTGACTGGTGCGGTACATTTGATCTCGCAAGCCGATCTACCAAAAGATAAGAGAATAGAAGAAGTGCAAGAGACCGCAGAGTTTGTTGCCGATGCAGAATGTTCTGAGTGTGGAGCAAAATATATTAGTTGGCACGTTGGGTTTGAAAAAAAGATCCTTGATTTAAGCTTTAGATCAACGTTTAGCAGTGAACCAGGTCTTGACGATTTGCCCAATACTTTTGCTAATTTACAGCAGAAAAAAGATACAAGATTAATATGATAATATTGAATCCAATTCAAGTCAAGCTCAAGCAATGCTTGGAATAAAGTGGTTTAGGCCACTTTTTTTATATCTTTATTTTTTATTTATTTTAGTTTAGAATAAACGTTAATGAAATTGATTTATAAATATCGCTATCTATTTTATTCAATTATTATTGCGTTGGTTTCAACTTATCTTATTTTTTTGACCTATGGTTATAAAATAAACTGGCACACATACAAATTTGAAAAAACTGGATTGATTTATGTCGCGAGTTTGCCAACCCAAGTGAATGTTTATGCGGGAAATAACCTTGTAAGTGATTCTACGCCTCTAAAATATGATAATTTGTTTCCTGGAAGATATGATTTTAGGTTGGAAAACGAAAAATATCAGACTTGGGAAAAGACTTTTAATGTTAAAGCGGATTTTGTTGAACAAGCTGCGGATATAGTTTTGATTTTAAAAGATATAGAAGAAATTCCGATGACGGATGCGGAAAAAAGCAATTATCAAAAAAAATTTACAGATGAGTTGGAAATGCAAAATGCAGGATCAGATCTCATCGTAAGAAATACAAATGAATTATATTTTCAAGATGTTTTTGTTACCAGAATGTTTTCCCCTATTAATAATCCAATATGGTTTGCCGATAAAAAACACATAATTTTTCAGTCGGAAAATAAAATTAACTTTATGGATTCCGACGGAAGCAATATTAAAACACTTGTTGTGCTTGCCGATAATTCCCCGGTAATGTTTTTATCTTCGGACAATGGAATGTATTTAATAGTTTCTTATAAAAATGAGATAAAAAAATATAAAATCACCGAAATTAAATCTCTCTTTGGTGAAAAATATTTAAATAGAGCAGTTAAAATTATAAAATAAAGAATTCAAGTTCTATAATCAACTACATGTTTGGTAAAAAATGATCTGGTAATATCTCCTGATCAAGAATCTTATTGGAAGGAGTTGGGATGATCGTAGGAGTGGGTGTAACTTTTATTGGTCCTAATTGAGTTTCGTTATATTGTTCCATTAATTTATCGATTTTATCTTGCATGGATTGGACAATATTGCTTTCGATTTTGAATAATTCAGCTTTAACTAAAAATGTGTTCCAATTTAATCCAATTGGATATTTTGCCAAGAGATTTAAAATTGATTTATCGACATTTCCAGGAGCAATGACCACTTTTGAGTTGGATATTTGTGTAGTTTCAATAATTCTATATGAATAAATTTTGTTTTTGTAAATGATAGTGACTATTGAGTCGGGAGTAACCTTGTCGAGTAAAGTAAAAACAGTTTTATATGGGCTTGATTGCCAAATCGGACCGGAAGTATTTCCGCTAATATAGATATTTCCGATTGCATCATCGGGCAAGGCGCTGGCCGCGTATTGAACTAATCCTTGAGAAAGCAATCCGTTTGCATCTTTTTCTTCTGCACCCCAGATGATAGGAGCTTGAATTCCTAAGGTGGGAATATAAAGATAATTTTCGTCCAGTTTTTGCGCAGTTCCATTTGTTTTTACCAGTTGCACTGGGTGAAGCGTGGACCATTTTTCTTTGTTAACGGAAACGTTGTACCAATAGCTTATCTTTAGTGCGATGGATTGATAATTAACAATTGCGTAACCAAAAGCTAGTACTGCAATAATAAGACCTAGTAATTTTATAACAGTTTTAACTATATTATTAGTTGGTGTCTTTTGAGTATCGTTTGGAATTTGTGATTGTATAGGTGGTTGAGGAATAGTGTGAGATTGTTGGGCTGTGGTTGGTTGTGGAGCGGGTTCGGCAGGCTGTGGGGCCGCTTCCGATGGAGTCTTGGGAATTTCTGTTTGAGTTTGTTGTGGCAATGGTTGAGTTGTGGATTGAGAAGAAGGCTGTTGCGATGGAACAGTAGGTTTATTTTTGCTCATCAAATCAGAGAGTCTATTTTTATAAACTTTAAATATTGACTCTTTGTGAGATGACTCCGGATTTAATTCATCCATTGAATTTCTCCTTAGATTTAATTATAATTATTATAGCATAAAACAATATTGCAAGTCAGCAAGATAATAAATTTAAATGGTTTTTGTCCTATATGGATGATGGCGCGGTGGCGGAATTGGTAGACGCGCACGACTCAAACTCGTGTGGTAGCAATATCATGAGAGTTCGATTCTCTCCCGCGCCACCATTTGTATGGGACAGATTAGTAAAAAATACCGATAAAATATAAATTTATAAAAATTTATGAAGAAAAGAGTTTTTATTGTCCACGGCTGGGGAGGATATCCTACCGAAGGATGGTTTCCATGGCTAAAAGATAAATTAGAGGCAAGGGGTTTTGAGGTTTTAGTTCCTCAACTTCCTGATTCTGATACACCTAGAATTGCAAATTGGGTTGGGAAACTTGGCAAAACTGTGGGGAAGGCTGATCAAAATACATATTTTATTGGTCATAGTTTAGGTTGTGCTACAATTGCCTACTATCTTGAAACTTTGTTGGATAAAATAAAAGTCGGAGGGGTAGTTTTTGTGGCTGGATTTTTTAAACGACTTACCAATATTGAAGACGAGCCTGGAAATGATGAAACAGTTGCTCATTGGCTAAAAACTCCTATTGATTTAAAAAAAGTAAAATCGCATTTAACAAAAAGTATTGCTATATTTTCTGATACAGATCCATTTGTTCCACTTGATAATCAGGACGATTTTAAGAATAAACTTGGTTCGGAAATAATTATCGATAGACATAAAATGGGGCATTTTAGTGGTCCAACTGATAAAATTACAAAACTCCCTATTGTCTTGGAATCAATTCTTAAAATTAGTAAATAAATTAGGAATAATTATGTTTTCAGATAAAAAATATCTTAATGACCAACTTAAGCATTTAAAATCGCAAGCGGAAGAATTAAGTCAACATGAAAAACTTGCTATGTATTCTGGTGCGCTTTTGAAATGGACTGCTGATTATTTAAATGACGGGAACATCAAATGGCAAAAACGCAAAATAAAAATTAATGATTTGACTTTGACTGGAACCGACTCGGAAGGAAATAAAATTATTATTGACAAGTGTCAAAGATCGCCGGAAAAATTTAGAATACTTTTAAAGAAAAATCCAAAGATTAAAAAAATATTTAAAGATGCAAAATTAAACTCAATTCCAATTTTGGTTCGCTATGAAGAAAAAGAATACAAGGTTTTAGATGGCATGCATCGGGTAATCGGCGCAATACTTGCAAACAAAAGTGAGATTACTGCTTTTGTGGGTAAAGTTTCCAATCCCCGCTCTTGGATTGAGCCGCATGTAGTTTATGATTTATTAAAAGCCAACCAGCGGAAATTAAATACCGATCGAAAAGATTTAATTTGTGCACTACGATTTTTGTGTAAAGCTTATATAAACGTCGAAGATTTATTGAAAAATAGATTTAACGATTCGTATGTTTATGATAAAAATATACAGGAAATCATCAAAAAAGTTCTAGCAAAATAAATTATAGTTTTTCGATTTTTTGACTTCCTTGGCGGAGGATTTTTGGAGTGCCATTGGTTATATTAACAACTGTTGAAAGTTCTTTTTTGGGCAGAATTCCTGCATCTAAAATCAAATCCGGTTTTAAATCCGATTGGCCTAATTGATTAAGAAAATCCTTGATTTCGTAAGCAGGCGGAAAATTAGAAATATTAGCGCTTGTAGTTATGTAAGGGTATGCGAATGATTGAGAAATCATCTGTGTGATTTTATAATCAGGCAAACGAATTCCGATTGATGAAAATGGAAATAAATTTTGATCAAGAGTTAGTAATATTAAAGTCACTGATCCTGGCAAATATTTTTCTAAATATTTTTTTTGCTCATTGCCAACTATAGCAATATTGGTTATGTATTTTAGATCAGGCACAATAACCGAAACAGGTTTGGTAAGAGAACGTTTTTTTAGTTCGTAAACTTTTTTAAAAGCGACAGAATTACTCATATCGGCACCAATACCATAGCAAGTATCAGTCGGATACATAATAATTCCGCCATGGCTTAGTGTATTTACTGCTTGATCAATAACTTTTTTTTGAGGATTGCGAGCATCAATTTTTAGGATATTCATTATGGTTTAATATTATAACATGCGGAATAATACTTCAAGTCAGCTTGTCAGAAAGTTTTTTTTGCATTATTATAGAAATAATTATGAGATACGTTGTTACTTGGCTTGTATCAACAGTTAGTTTGGTGATGGTAGCATATTTCATTCCTGGAATTAAATTTGATTCCTTTTCGGCTGTGCTTTGGGCGGCAATTATTTTAGGAATAATAAATGCGATTATCAGACCTTTGATTCTAATTTTAACATTGCCGATTAATGTATTAACCTTAGGAATATTTACTTTTTTTATAAATGCGCTGATGCTGTGGCTGGTTCATTACATAGTACACGGATTTGAGATAGTGAGTTTTGCATCAGCTTTTTGGGGCGCATTAATTTATTGGATAATCAACTGGGTAATTAATTTAATGTTTAATAATAAATAATTTAACATCAACAATACAATAATAGAAATTAACTTTAAAAATTATGAGCAAAAAAATTTCATTGGATGATAAGGAAAACGCATTAAAAATTGATCAGCAAAATATGTTAGCTTGCATTGAGGAGATTCCTGAACAGCTCAAGGATTGTTGGCAAGAAGTAAAAAAACTAATCATTCCCGCCCATTATCTTAGTATTAAAAATATTATAGTATTGGGAATGGGAGGAAGCGCTATTGGCGGTGAGCTGGTAAAAGGATTGATTTCAAGAGAACTGAAAATTCCATTTTACAATATCCGCGACTATACATTGCCGAATTTTGTTGATTCTAAAAGTTTGGTTATTGCCTCAAGCTATTCTGGAAATACAGAAGAAACATTGGAGGCGCTTTCTCAAGCAATTTCTAAAGGCGCAAAAATCATCGGTATTACTACGGGTGGGAAAGTTGAAGCTATGAGTCTAGCTAATAATTTTCCAATTCTAAAAATAAAATACAAGTCTTTGCCTCGCGCGGCAATTGGTTATTCCATTATTTCTATTTTGGGAATTTTGGCAAAACTCAGTATTGTAGATTTTAAAGATGAAGATGTCAGTATTGCAATAAGTGAAATGCTGGAACTTAAGAGTAAGATTGATATTAATGTGTCGGAAAATAAAAACCAAGCTAAAGATTTAGCCAAAAAAATCCAAAATCTTATTCCAATGGTTGTTGCCGGAGGATCATTGATTCCTGTAGCCAGAAGATTTAAAGGTCAAATCAATGAAAATTCTAAGCAGATGGCTTTTTATGATGAATTTCCGGAGCTCAATCACAATACCGTAATGGGTTTTGATTTTCCAAAAGAAATTAGAAATATGCTTTTTGTTCTAATGCTTCAGTCTGAATACGATCATCCGAGAGTAAAATTACGCGAACAAATTATAATTGAGATTTTAGGAAAGAAGAAAATAAAATACGACGCTATTATGTTTACTCCGTCACAATCACCTTTTTCTGAAATGATGAAAATGATTATGTTTGGTGATTATTTATCTTATTATCTAGCAATCCTAAATAATGTTAATCCAACTATTATTGAAATGATAGATTTTTTGAAAGAAAAACTAGCTAAACAAGAAAAATAATTGGAATTTATTTAAAAACTAAAAATTTGACATTTTAAATTAAATAGTAGGAGGGGTATGAGTGTAATAAAAGATATTTTGGCGCGAAAAATATATGATTCGCGTAGTCATAGTACTTTGGAAGTTGACGTAGTTTTAGATAACGGAATATTGGGTCGTTCATCTGTTCCATCAGGAGCTTCTACTGGCGCAAATGAAGTTTTTAAACTGGAAGATATTACGCAAGCAATAAAAAATGTCGAAATACTAAAAAATAATTTAATTGGACATGATCCTCAAAAACAAGAGGAAATAGATCTTTTAATGGTCAATTCCGACGGGACTCATCAAAAAAAGAATTTAGGCGGAAACGTACTTTTGGCAATATCTTTGGCAGTTTGTCAGGCCGCAGCAAAAGATCAAAACAAACCATTATATAAATACATTAATAGTATTTCCGGAATTAAGCTCGATAAATTTATCATGCCTATTCCCCTATTTAATATAGTTAATGGTGGCAAACATGCTGATAGTAATTTACCTTTTCAAGAATTTATGATTGTGCCGCAAATCGGTCAGACTTTTCAAGAAAAACTTGATGTAGGAGTCAAGGTTTATTTAACTCTCAAAAGCAACTTGAAAAAAATGAATCTATCAACAAATGTTGGAGACGAAGGCGGTTTTGCTCCAACATTTAATACCAACGAAGAAGCAATGGAAATCATAATAAATGCTATTTCTGATGCAGGGTTAGAGCCGAAAAAAGACGTTGCGATCGCTTTGGACATTGCGGCAAGCTCAATTCCTGATTTAAATGCAGTAACATATCCACTGGATCCGATTGATTATTATGAAAAAATTTTAAATGAATATCCAATCGCACTTTTAGAGGATCCTTTGCCAGAAAACGCATGGGAAGATTGGAAACAACTTACTGCGTCTTTGGGAAATCGTGTGGAAATAATCGGAGATGATATTTTTACAACCAATCCAGAAATACTTGCCAAAGGAATAGAAATGAAAGTTGCCAATGCGATTTTGATTAAGCCAGATCAGATAGGAACACTTTCGGAAACATTCAAGACGATTAGATTGGCAAAAGAAAAAAAATATATGGTGGTTATTTCGCATCGATCCGGAGAAACTGAATCAACATTTATTGCTGATCTGGCGGTTGGTGTAGGAGCAGAACATATCAAATCTGGTGCGCCATGCCGAGGCGAACGCGTGGCAAAATATAATCAGCTATTAAGAATTGAAGAAGAGATTAATCGCGACGCACAAAATAACAATACAGTAAAATAACAATATCTATAATAAAAAATGAATAATTCGCGTGTAATTTTAATAGTATTGGACGGATTTGGAGCTTCGGGAATCGAGGAAGGAAATGCAGTACTGGCGGCTAAAACGCCTTTTTTAGATTATTGTTGGGCTAATTTTCCCAAAACACTTTTACGAGCTTCTGGTCAAGAAGTGGGATTGCCTTGGGGAGAAATGGGAAATTCAGAAGTTGGACATATTAATTTAGGCACCGGTCGAGTTCCGCTGCAAGATTTAACACGAATTAATAATTCTATTGACAACGGAAGCTTTTTTAAAATGCAATATTTGGTTGAAGCTTGTCAATTTGCCAAAAAGAATAATTCCACATTGCATCTTTTGGGATTGTTAAGCAACGGTGGCATCCATACAGATATTAAGCATTTGCTTGCTTTGGTGGACTTGGCAAAAAATCAAGGAATTAAAAAACTAGCAATTCATATTTTTACCGACGGACGAGATATGCCCAAACAAAGCGCGGAAGGTCTTTTTAAAAATTTGGATGAAAAAATTAAACAAACTAAAATTGGATCGATTGCAACAATGATTGGCAGATTTTATGCAATGGACAGAGATAATAACTGGGATCGTATTGAAAAAGCATATAATTTGATTGTTCGCGGCATCGGAGAAAAATATGCAGATTATTCAGAAGCTTTAAAAGAAAGATACAAAAAAGGCGATGATGATGAGATATTATTTCCTGTTGTTTTAGATGAGAAAAATACAATATCCAATAATGATTCCGTAATATTTTTTAATTTTCGTTCTGATAGAGCAAAACAATTAGCTGAAACGCTAATTAATCCAAATTTTAAAAAATTTGCTCGGCAAGGTTTTCCTAAAAATTTACATTTTGTCAGTTTTGTTTCTTATGGTAACGAACAAACTCCTTTGGTCGATGTAGCTTATGTTTCAACTGGTATTGTTGATCCTTTAGCAAAAATAGTGTCTGATGAAAGATTAACTCAACTTCACATTGCCGAAACAGAAAAATATGCCCATGTTACATATTTTTTTAATGGTGGTATAGAAAAAGCAATGAATAAAGAAGAAAGAATCCTAGTTCCTTCTCCAAAAGTTAAATCTTATGATCTAAAACCTCAAATGTCAGCATTGGAAGTTACGGAAAAGTGCATAAAATATTATAAAAGCGCAAATCCCGATTTTACATTAATTAATTTTGCTAACCCTGATATGGTTGGTCATACCGGTAATTATCGCGCGGCAATTCAAGCTATTGAAACAGTTGATCGATGCTCAGCGCAAATAGTAAAAAATTTTTTAGATGAATCGACTTCGGTAATAATTACATCCGATCATGGCAATGCTGAACAAATGATTAATCCGGAAACAAAAGAAATTGACAAACAACATACAACCAATGCGGTTCCTTATGTTTATCTTGCGCCAGCATCTTCTTTTGATTCCAATTTGTCAAACAATTTTAGTCTTAGTGAAAAAATTGCTTTTTTTTCAAGCGAACCAGCAGGAATACTGGCTGATATCGCTCCGACAATCATGAATTTACTCAACTTAAAATCATCAAAAAAAATGACAGGAACAAATCTTAAAAATATTATTTAAAATATAATGCAAGATAGCATCAAACAAGTAATTTTAATTGTCATGGACGGTTGGGGTATAGCTCCCAGTTGGGGCGGAAATGCAATTACTCAAGCATATACTCCAAATTTTAACAATCTTTGGCGGACATACCCGCATACATTGCTTCATGCATCAGGAAAATTTGTAGGTCTTCCGGGACATGAAAGCGGCAACTCTGAAGTGGGACACCTCAATTTGGGAGCAGGAAAAGTGGTTTTTCAAGATGTAACTTTTATTAATGAACAGCTTTCCGAACAGAGTTTGGATAATAATGCGACGATTCAGGAACTAATTAATCATGTTTTAAAATTTAATTCCAGCATAAATTTGATGGGATTGGTATCTTCCGGCGGCGTGCATTCACATATTAATCATCTTTTTATTTTATTAAAATATTTTGCCAAATTTCCAGAATTAAAAAATAGAGTTTATATTCATGGATTTACCGATGGCCGCGATAGGCCAATGCAGGAGGCAATTCAAGTTTATGCAAATCTAATAGATTCTGCAAAAAAAATCGGTTGTGGAAAAATCGCCACAATTTGCGGCAGATATTTTTCTATGGATAGAGATCATCATTGGAAAAGAATTGAGTTGGCTTATGATGCTATGACATCATCGATCGGAAATAAATTCCAAAATCCTCTTTCGGCAATCAGCCAATCTTATGCTAGTGGCGAGACTGATGAATTTATTACTCCAAAAATTATTGTTGATGAAAACAATATTCCTGTTCATAGCGTAAGTGATAATGATGCTTTAATTTTCTTTAATTTTCGATCTGATAGAGCGCGACAAATTACCATGGCATTCAATAGCGTAAATTTTAACGCATTTCACAGAAAAAAGATTATTCAAAATCTTTATTTTGTTAGCATGATTCCGTATGGTGCTGAAAAGGAAATTGAAAATAGCCACATTCATTCTTTATTTCAGCCGCGTACTACTTCCTCTTCTCTTGCCAAAATAATTTCTGAGAATAAATTAAATCAGCTTCATATTGCCGAAACAGAAAAATATGCCCATGTTACATATTTTTTCAATGGAGGAATTGAAACACCATATCCTGGCGAAGATAGAATTTTAGTGCAATCACCAAAAGTTCCAACTTATGACAAGAAACCAGAAATGTCAGCAGAAATAATTACACAAAAACTGATTGGTCAATTAAAGAAAAAACCGTATTCGTTTGTTGTACTCAATTTTGCTAACCCTGATATGGTTGGCCATACAGGAGATTATAATGCTACCATTAAAGCAATTGAGTGTATCGATCGTGAAATCGGTAAAATCATGAAGGTAGTTAATCTAGAAGATACGGTGATAATTATTACTGCCGATCATGGCAATGCAGAAGAAGTGTTTAATCCAGAAAGCGGAGAAATAGATACTGAACACAGCGCTAATCCTGTCCCATGTATTGTAGTTTGTTCAAAGAATCTGAATATTAAAGAATTAAAAAATGATATGAAACTTGCCAATGTAGCTTCGACTATTTTGTATTTATTAAACCTTAAAATACCCGATTTCATGGAGGAAAAATTATTTTAAGTATAAGGAGGAATATGCCAAACTATAATAATATCGATGCAGTTAAAGGCGCGTTAAAAAACAAAAAAGTTGTTCTTCTAATTTTGGATGGTTGGGGAATGTCGCCTGCCTGGAGCGGTAATGCTATCACTTTTTCCAATCCTCAATATTTTAATAAAATCTGGCGCACTTATCCGCATACAGTTTTACAAGCTTTCAAAAATCTTTTAGATAAAAGCGGAAACGTGGGAAATTCGGAAATAGGCCATGCTTCAATCGGCACGGGAAGAGTTGTACGCCAAGACATAACTGAAATAAATGAAGCTATAAAACAAGGATATTTTTTTCAGAACCCGGAATTAATCGCCACATGCCGTCATGTAAAAAAATATAAATCAAAACTGCATTTAATCGGCATGCTTTCAGATGGTGCAATTCATAGCCATATTGACCATTTGTTTGCGCTATTAAAACTTGCTAAATTGGAAAAAATAAATCAAGTTTATATTCATGTTATTTGCGATGGCATTGATACGCCTGATAGGTCGGCTATAAGATACGTTAAACAATTAAATGATTTTATTGCTAAAAATAACATTGGAAAAATTGTAACTTTAGTCGGCAGATTCTATGCTATGGACAAATCAGGCAATTCAGAAAGAATCAAAAAAACATACGAACTTCAAACTCAAGGTAAAGGAAAAATATTTAATGACGCAGAAAGCGCGCTTAAATTTTATTATTCGCAAAATATTTTTGACGCATACATTCCGCCCTGTGTAATATCCGAAACCAATCAGCCAATTACAATTTCTGATTACGATGGCATAATTTTTTATAATTTTCGTCCAGACCGAGCTTCATTTCTGGCAAGTGCTTATGTTGATAAAAATTATCCCAAAAATATTTTTAGCGGCCATAAAATTTTAAAGGATATCTATCCGACGACTCTTACATCTTATATGCTAAAACCCGAATTGCGGGTAAGCGTTGCTTTTCCTACTACTAGAATTGAAAATAACCTTTCGTATTTATTATCGCGTGCTGGTCTTAAGCAAATTCACATTGCTGAAGCAGAAAAAAAGGCTCATGTTACATATTTTTTTAATGGGGCAAATGCGCAAAATTATCGCAATGAAGATTGGGCAATTGTTAATTCTCCGAATACAATTCGCTATGACCAGACTCCGGCAATGTCAAGCAATAAAATTGCTGATCTTGTGATTCGCGCAATAAAAAACAACAAATATCAATTTATTATGGCTAATTTTGCCAATGTAGACATGGTGGCCCATACTGGCAATATTCTTGCTACAAGCGACGCTGTGCAAATAATCAGCAATCTATTAAAAAAGATTATAGAAACTGATGATAATTTTACAACGATTATTACTGCCGATCATGGCAATGCCGAACAAATCATTCCATATAAAACTTCTTCAAATAAAGAAACTTTTCATACCGCTAACCCTGTTCCTTTTATAATTTGTGAAAAAGGCAAAGAGAATAATTTAAAAAGCGCGGCCCTACATTCACAGATTGATATAAAGAATCTGCTTGAAACTCCATATACTTTGGCAGATGTCGCGCCAACGATTTTGGAACTTTTTGGCATTACTAAACCACAGGATATGACTGGACAATCGCTTTTATCCAAGATAGGATATAAATAAATGAAATTGAAATTAGAGAAATTAAAAATGAAAATTAATCAAAAAACAGTTCCGGTGGAAATTTCAGCAAGACACATTCATTTATCTAAAAAAGATAGTGATATTTTATTTGGCAAAAACCATCAATTCGGTTTATTGCATAATTTGTCTCAACCTGGTCAATACTCAACCAAGGAAACCGTTAAAATTATCGGACCAAAAATCTTTTTTCCGTTTGTTAGAATAATTGGGCCAGATCGAGCGCAAACTCAGCTTGAAATATCGCTTACGGATAGTTATATGCTAGGCATTAAAAATCCAGCAATTAAACTTTCAGGAGATTTAAAAAATTCAAGCGGTCAGGTGAAAGTTGTAGGTCCAAATGGCCAAATAGAATTATCGTCAGGTGTAATTATTGCCAAAAGGCATTTACACATAGAACCAAATTTGGCGCAGCAATGGAAACTCAAAAATAATGATGAGATTAAGATTAAAATTAAGAACTCCACGCGATCATTGGTTTTTGAAGAAGTGATTGTGAGAAGTCATGAAGGAATTGATAAATTAGCTTTGCATATTGATACTGATGAAGCTAATGCCGCAGGAATCATAAAACAAACAAAAGGAATAATTATATGAAAAAAATATTAGTTTTTAATACAGGCAGTTCCACCTTAAAATATAAGCTTTTTGAATTTGATAATAATAAAAATTTTTTTGAGCTAAAAAGCGGAGTAGTTGATAAAATTGGATTAATACACGGACCTAAAAATCATTCCAACGCTTTGTCTTTAATTTTTCAAGGAACTGGTGTTAGTATTCAAGGCCTTTCAGGAATTTCTGATTTAGTTGCGATTGGACACAGAGTTGTTCATTGCGGCGACAGATATACCAAAACTACATTGATCGACCAAACAGTTATTAATTCTTTAAAAGAATATAATTTATTAGCGCCGCTTCATAATCCCAGAATTATTGAAGTAATAGAACGTGTTTTAGCTCAAGGCGGGAAAAATGGTCATAGAGATATTCCAAATTATGCGGTTTTTGATTCAGTATTCTATAAGGATTTGCCGCTTGTAACTAAAGTTTATCCCCTGCCTTATAAATATTATGAGGAATATGGAATTAAGCGATTTGGATTTCATGGAATTTCTCATCAATTTGTGACGGAAAGTGTGCGCGCGCGCCATAAGAAAGCAAAAAAAATTATTAGTATTCACTTGGGCGCAGGTTCTAGCATTACCGCAACAATAAATGGTAAACCAATCGATACTTCGATGGGTTTTACTCCATTAGAAGGTTTGATGATGGTAACCAGAAGCGGAAATATTGACTCTGGAATAATCCATTATTTGATTGAAAAAAAACTTTTAACTCATCGCCAAGTTGATCCAATGCTAAATTTTGAATCAGGAATGATTGGAATAACAGGAATAAAAACCGATATGATGAATTTTCTAAATATCGCTGGTTATAAAGTCGAAGATTCGAATTTCCATCCGCAGATAAATCCGCAAAATCTTGATGAAAAAACAATCGAAAAAGCAAAGCTTGCCTTTGATATGTATGTTTATAGGATAAAAAAATATATTGGAGAATATTATGCTATTTTGGGCGGAGTTGATGTGATTGCTTTTACCGGCAAGATTGGTTTTGGCTCAAGTGTGATAAGAAACAAAATTTTGGAAAATTTAAATCATATTACAAATAATGCTATAATTGAAGCAGTTGAAACTGAAGAAGAATTACAAATTGCCAAAGAAATATTAAAAGTTTTACCAAATGCATAAAAAAAAGTTTATAACAGGAAACGAAGCAGTTGTGGAAGCGGCGTTAAGCGCTGGCGCTGTTTTTATGTCTGGCTATCCGATTACTCCTTCAACAGAAATTTTAGAGTTGTGGGCAAAAAATGCGCAGGAAAATAAAAATTTAAAATTTATTCAATCAGAAGATGAAACATCAGCTGGATTTAATGTGATCGGCGCACTTTTGGCTGGTGTTAAGGCATTTACTGCCACAGCAGGCCCGGGTCATGTTTTGATGCAGGATCCTATCAGTATGGCAGAAGCAATGAGGCTGCCGTTTGTGGGAATTATAATGCAAAGGGGCGGTCCTTCAACTGGAACTGTAATTTATAGTCAACAAGAAATAACTTTGGCATGTTTTGGTGGAAATGGCGAAGGGCAAAGAATTGTCTATTCTGCTTCTAACCCTCAGGATTTATATAATTTAACACAAAAAGCATTTTATAGCGCTTGGAAATATCGATTTCCTTGTTTGGTTTTAGGCGATGGTTATCAGGCAAAAATGATGACGCAAGTAGAACTTATCGATGACAAGAAATATAAAATTGAAGCTAAGCCGATTATTGACGATAAAAACCAAAACATGCGCAATTGTTTTAATTTTGAAAAGGAATTAGCTAGCAATTTGATAAAAAATCAGAAGCAATATTTAAATATGATTCCTAGTATTGTCGAATCTGAGTCATATAAAATCGAAGGTGCGGAAAAAGTAATCGTTGCGCATGGCATTATTGCCAATGCCGCTCGACAAGCCGTTGATGTACTGAGAAATAAAAATAAAAAGATCGGACTTTTTAGACCAATTACTTTGCGTCCGCTTGATTTTACAACTTTATCCAGAGTTGCGGCAAATACTCAAGAATTATTGATTGTCGAATCGTCATTTGGGCAGTTTGAACGAATAATTAAATCAGGATTATATGGCTTGGTAAAAATTAAAACTATTCAGAAACCAGCCGAATCAATATCACCAGAAGAAATTATTCAAGCGTTATAAAATTGATAAGATATAAGAAATAAGAAAGAAGTAATATTAATGAGTAATGGAAATTTCCCAAAATCTATAAAAGCTTCATCTAAACCTGATAAATTTTGTCCAGGATGCGGTCACAGTATAGCGCTAAAAATATTAGGTCAAGTTATTGATGATCTAAAAATCTCCCGAGAAACATTAATCGGAGTTGATATTGGATGCGCGCTTTTGGCTTGGGATTTTTTTGACATACCTACTTTGCAGACGCATCATGGCAGAACCGTGCCGGTAATTTCAGGATTTAAAAAAGCTGATATTCAAAAAGTGGGAATAGCCTATGTTGGTGATGGCGGAGCTTATGCAATTGGACTTCAATCATTAATTCATGCTGCCAATCGAAATGATCCAATTACGGTAATTGTGATCAATAATACTTTATATGGGATGACTGGCGGTCAAATGGCACCGACAACAATGCCCAAGGAAATTACCGCAACTACTCCTTTGGGGAAAAATGAAAATTTGCAAGGATATAGTATTAAAGGTCCTGAATTATTTTCATGTTTAGAAAACAAGAAAATGTATTTGGCACGTGCAATGATAACTCAACCTGATGTGGTTAAGATTAGAATAAAAGCTGCGCTTGAACATCAAATTAAAAACCATTCTTTTTCAATGGTGGAAATATTATCAATGTGTCCGACAAATTGGAAAAAGGATGCGGGAAATTCCATAAATTTTGTAGAGAAAAATATGCAAGAATATTATTCATGCCAAGAAATAAAACAAAAATAACATTATGAAAATATTATTTTCAGGTGAAGGTGGCCAAGGAATCCAGCTCATGGCAAAAATATTTGCCAATGTTTGTTATAAAAGTGATTATAATGTTGTGTTTATGCCTCATTACGGAGTAGAGATGCGTATGGGAATTTCCATGGTTTATTTGCAAATTGAGGATAGTAAAACAATAAATTATCCTAAATTTAGCCGGGCGGATATAGTTGTTGCGCTTACTCCAAGAGATTTATATCTTACAAAATCGTTTGTTGGCTGGGGAACAAGAATAATAAATGCCATGAATTTGATGCAAGTAATGAAGGAAAACGATATTCCTAAAAAATCATTAAATATGTTGGCGTTGGGAATTTTATGCAGAGAATTTAAAAAGCGCTTGCCGTTAGATACTGGAAAAATTAAAGATGAAATAAAATCGATGCTTGCCGGAAAATCCGGTTTAGAAAAAAATCTCGATGCTTTTATGCAAGGAATTAATTTGCCGGAAAAATATTATTATAAATCACTAGAGAATTATCCGCATATCGATTTGTCGGTTACAAAAACAAGATCTAAAGAAAAAGAATATTATCACTCCCCTGCTCATTGCAAAGGATGTGGACTTTGTATCGAAAAATGTCCTAAGAAAGCTTTGTCTTGGTCGGAAAAAAGAATTAACTATTTTGGCGCTAAAGTACCTGAAGTCGATATAGAAAAATGCAACGCGTGTTTATTTTGTGAAAAAATCTGTCCTGATATGGCAATTAAAGTAATAAAGAAAAAATGAAAAATACTGCCAAGGAAATTGTCAAAAAATTGCAAGATGCAGGATATGAAGCGTACTGGGCGGGTGGATGTGTAAGAGATATTTTGATGAATTGTGTGCCGAAGGACTATGATATTGTAACTTCTGCAAAACCAGACGAAGTTAAAAAAATCATGCCCAAAACCTATGAGATAGGCAAAGCTTATGGTGTGATCGTGGTAAATATTGATAATTTTAATTTTGAGATTGCCACATTTCGCGGTGAGTCAGAATACAAAGATGCGCGTCATCCAGAAAAAATTTATTTTACTAACGCGCATGATGATGCAAAACGCCGCGATTTTAGCATAAATGGAATGTTTTATGATCCGATAAAAAATAAAGTTCTTGATTATGTTGATGGCCAAAAAGATCTAAAAAATAAAATAATTCGCTTTATTGGTAACCCAAATGATCGAATTCGTGAAGACCACTTGCGAATTTTGCGCGCAGTGAGATTTAAAAATATTCTTGATTTTAAATATGACAAGAGAACATGGGAGGCGGTCAAGAATAATTCTTTTAGAATTCAATCAGTTTCATACGAGCGAATTGCTAATGAACTGAATAAAATGTTTAGCAATCGTAATAGAACAAATGCCTTAATTGATCTATCACAGTCAGGATTATTAAAATATATTTTGCCGGAAATTGAAAAACTTAAAGGCGTGCCTCAGCCAGACGAATTTCATAAAGAAGGTGATGTTTTTGTGCATACTTTGTGGGCGCTTAAAGCATTGCCTGATAATGCGCCACTCACACTTGTTTGGGCAGTGTTGTTGCACGATTCTGGAAAACCCGCTACAATCACCTATCCAAAAACATCTGACGATCGCATAAGATTTAACAAACATGTAAAATATTCGGCAGGTATTGCTTCAAAGGTTTGCAGGCGATTAAAATTTCCCAATATTGAACGGGAAATAATCGTTTGGTTGGTAAAGCATCACATGTTAATTGGAGATATTGGAAAAATGAAAATTGCAAAACGCCGAAAATTCCTAATGGATTTACGAATCCCCTGGTTATTAGAACTGCATAAGGCTGATGCTTTAGGATCGTCGCCAAAGGATTTGTCATTATATGAAAATACTTTGGAATATTATCACGAAGCAAAAAAATATTACAAGGAAGAACTTAAAAAACCAAAACACATTCTTTTGATTACTGGCAAGGATATAATATATAGTTTTAAACTTAGTCCAGGTCCACAGATTGGAAAACTTCTAAAAATTATTGAAGATGCGCAATTAGAAGGGAAAATAAAAACAAAAAAAGAAGCGTTGGAACTAGTCAAGAAGAATATTAAGTGATAAAATTTATTGTATATTGAAGGGCCGTTAGCTCAGCTGGTAGAGCGCTTGCATGGCATGCAAGAGGTCAGGAGTTCGAGTCTCCTACGGTCCACCAAATTTGATAAAAAATTTAATTATGGAAAAATACAATCCAAAAAAAATCGAACCAAAATGGCAGAAATATTGGGAGGAAAATAAACTTTTTCGCGCTGATGATAATGACAAGCGGCCGAAGT